>FZPS01000006.1_pt40 | contig 65379 bp, 50 predicted proteins | sample 1817821 | NCBI WGS metagenome assembly FZPS01 (sample SAMEA104158645, study PRJEB21678) | metagenome | place: Germany | collected 2015-04-21
AACCATTTCACGGCAGCGCTTACTTGATATGAACCGTGATGCTGCGCGTTTTTATAGGGATGCACTTTTTGATGGCAAATATGGTGGCGACGCAGGGATGGCTTATTTATTGCAGCGGGGTGTTCCGCCGCCGATTATAAAGCGCTTTGGCCTTGGATTCGCACCTGACAGCTTTGACGCTATGAGCAGCCATATGCATTCGCTCGGATACACGGATACCGAGCTTGTATCCGGATGTTTAAGGGGCGTCAGCCGCAACAGCGGCAGATATTTTGATATGTTCCGCGGACGGGTGATGTTTCCGATAATTGACACACTGAACCGCGTTGTTGCTTTCGGCGGGCGCACAATAGGCAACGCGGAGCCGAAATATCTCAACTCCTCCGATACGGCCATATTTAAAAAAAGCCGCAACCTATTTGCTCTTAATTTTGCGCGCCGTCACTGTGCAGAGGAGCTTATTCTCTGCGAGGGATATATGGACGTCATTGCTCTTCACGCCGCCGGTTTTGAAAACGCCATCGCGACGCTTGGAACTGCTCTGACCCCGGAACAGGCGCGGTTGATGAAGAAATATACAAAGCGCGTCATCATAAATTATGACAGCGACGAATCAGGCCAGCGGGCAGCCAACAGAGCTATTGAAGTTTTAAGTGAAGTTGGACTTGAGGTGCGCATTCTTCGCCTGTCCGGAGCAAAAGACCCGGACGAATATATCAAAAAATTTGGTGCGGACAAGTTTAGGCTGGCGCTCAGCGGAAGCCGGACGAAGTTTGACTATTTCATGGATAAGGTGACCTCGCGTTACGACTTAGATAACGCCGATGATAAGATTTCTGCTATAAAAGAGATAACCAATTATATTTCCGAGGTTCGCAGCGAAGCGGAGCGAGAAATTTATATTGCTATGGCTGCGAAAGCTGCCGGTATTTCAGAAACAAGTATAAAAAACGATGTTTTGTTTATTATAAATAAAAAAAGGAAGGAAAAGAAGAAGAAAGAATTAGAAATGGTGCACCGTGCAGCCGCCGGTTACGGTGACAGAATCAATCTTGATAAGATAAAAGAGCTTCGCGCGGCATCATGTGAGGAGGCTCTGCTTGGAATGATGATGGCGTTCCCCGAATACATCGGGAAAGAACCGACCGGTGTTGGACGGATTTCACCTGACGACTTTTTGACATCATTTGGGAGGCGCGTTTACGAAGCGATAAAGCAAGTGTATGAGGAAAGTGGGGGTTTTGACATTGGCGCGCTCCCAGATAAATTTACACAAGACGAAATTTCAAGGCTTGTGAAGCTCATACTTGATAGACAGAATCTGAGAAATGACGACGAGGTTTTTGCAGAGTATGCTGCAGCGCTGAAGCGAGAAGCACAAGAGCGGAGGATAGCAAAAGAGGATCCGCTTGAGTATGTTAGACGCTTGCGCGAGGAAAATAAAAAGTCAATTTGAAAATCTTAAAATATAATAAAATATTACATATGCAGGAGAAGAATGAAATTGATTGATATAACAAAAGGAACAGGACTTCAAAATACTACACCTGTCGGTGTTGACAATACAAACGACAGCGTGAATAATCCAATGGAAAATTCCGCTGATGAATCAAAAACCACATCTGTTGACAAGGCAAAAACGGAAAAAGCTGCAAAGTCAGGAGCGAAGTCTACAGCTAATAAAAATAAAACAGCAACTTCTGGCGTGTCCGGAAAGAAAACATCTCGCTCAAGGGACAAGCTTTCCGCAGACTCCGACTATTCTGATTCTGAATATAACGACGCAGATATAGATATTGACGACATTGATATTGATGGCGATAGTGATAACGAGAGCGATATGGAAAAAGCTGATCAGTTGACAGCTAAGGAAAAGGAGCTTATCGAAAAGGGTAAATCTAAGGGTTCCTTGTCGAGCAACGAAATTATGGAAATGCTCCAAGATGAAGATTATGACATAGAAAGAATTGAAAAGCTTTATGAAAAACTTGAGAGCAACGGCATCGAGGTGACGTCGTATATTAAAGATGAGGAATTTCAGGAGATAGAGAACGAGGTCGAGCATCTTGAAAGCGCGGAGGACATGGAGAAGGTCCTCTCACAGGAAGGACTCGCTATCGACGACCCTGTCAGAATGTATCTCAAGGAGATAGGTAAGGTGTCTCTGCTTGACGCTGACAGAGAAGTTGAGCTTGCAAAGCGCATGGCGGAGGGCGATGAGACTGCGAAAAACGAGCTTATCGTAGCCAACCTGCGCCTTGTCGTCAGCATAGCAAAGCGTTATGTTGGCAAGGGTATGTTTTTCCTTGATTTGATTCAAGAGGGAAACCTCGGTCTGATGAAAGCTGTCGAAAAGTTTGACTATAAAAAAGGCTACAAATTTTCAACATATGCCACATGGTGGATACGGCAGGCTATAACGCGCGCAATAGCTGACCAAGCGCGTACTATCCGTATCCCTGTCCATATGGTTGAGACAATACACAAGGTTTCACGCTACTCACGGCAGCTTCTTCAGGAGCTGGGGCATGAGGCAAGCCCGGAAGAGATTGCAGAGAAACTCAATATGACACCGGAAAAAGTACGTGAGATAATGAAAATAGCGCAGGATCCCGTATCCCTTGAAACGCCTATCGGCGAAGAAGAGGACAGCCACCTCGGCGACTTCATTGAGGATCAAGAATCACCGGCTCCGCCGGATGCCGCATCATATTCCGTCCTCAGAGAACAGCTTGCAGAAGTGCTGCACACCTTAACCCCGCGTGAGGAGCTTGTTCTCAAGCGTCGTTTCGGACTTGATGACGGTAAAACGCGGACACTTGAGGAGGTTGGCAAAGAGTTTAACATCACACGCGAGCGTATCCGCCAGATTGAGGCAAAAGCGCTGCGCAAGCTTCGTCATCCAAGCCGCTCAAAGCGCCTGCGCGACTTCCTTGATTAATGCAAATGCTCATCTCTATTGTAATATTTCACAATCTTTCGAGGTCGAGTCAGTTAATTTTGACGAATCAAAAGTCAAAATGTATGAATACGGCATTTTAATAATAGATAATATGCACAATTTTTATGAATAATCAGTAACGCAACTGTGTACCGCGGCGGCACTCAATAACTGTCGCGGTTTCATTTCACGCTTGACAGATTAACACTTTTAATATAAAATACAATAGGTATTGTTGTATATATTTTATAATATTGATTGGACTCGTGTTTACGGGAGGAATTCATATGAACAAACGGCTTATATGCTTACTATTAAGCGTATTAATGGCCTTATCTGCTTTTCTTGCGGGTTGTAGTTATAAGAGCGGTGTCGAGAATGTTGTAACAGGAGAAGAGGAAGACGCACCTCAGGGCGAACGCAATCCTGTTACATTAACATTCTGGCTACCGTGCGAAGAAGGCACAACTGACGAGGCCGTTGCTCTCGTTGAAGCTGCCATAAATAAGGAACTGAAGGCTCAATTTACGACAGCAATAGAGCTTAAGGTTTTTCCGATTGACGAGTATATGAAAGCTGTCGATGAGCGGCTTTCAAAGATTGAAAAGAAGGTCGAGGCCGACAAGGAACAAGAAAGAATACAGCGCGAGATTGCAAAGAGTCTTCGTGCTGAAGGAATAACGACAAAACCACAAACAACTGAGGAAACCGAGACAACAGAAGTCCAAACCACAAGGGACGAGGACGGTGTCGTCGAACTTAAGTATCCGAGGGTTGGCGAATACCAGTTCGATATTTTCTGTATCACAAGTTATGAAGATTATCTTGCTCTCATTGAGCGTGATGCACTCTCTGAGCTTGATACAGCCCTTGGCGGTGCAGCCAAGGTATTGAGAAGCTACATATACCCAACATTCCTCAACGCAGCGAAATTTAACGGCGTCACACATGCCATTCCAAACAACCATGGACTTGGTGAGTATAAATTCCTTCTTGTGAACAAAGAGCTTGTTGATAAATATGATTATGACCCCGATACGCTCACTACAATCGAAGCTTGCGAAGAATTTATACGCGACATTGGCGTTTATGAGGAAGATGAGAGCATAGCTCCTCTCCTTTCGTGGGTCGATCCCCCGGGTATGACGTATTGGTCCCCTGATGGAAGCTGGAACGTCCTTGCGTCGCTTGTTCCCAATAATACTACTTTTAACACAAAGGTAGCTATAACCAGCATTTTCAAAATCAACGCGTATAAAGCTAACTTCAAGCTGATGCGCTCCCTCCAGGATGAAGGGCTTTTAGCCGAAGATCCAAGCACTGTTGAAAAATTCGGCGTAGGCGTAATCTCTGGCGATTACTCTGATGTTGAAAAATATAAGGATGATTATTACATCCACATATATGAAACACCCACAGCTACACAAAAGGATGTTTTTGCTGGTGCATTTGGAATCAGCGCATACACAAATGACTTTAAACGAGCAATTGAAGTTCTGATAGCTATCAACACTGATCCCACTATACGCAATCTTCTCCAGTATGGTATTGAAGGCGTGCATTATGAGCTTGATGACGAGGACCGTGCTGTGAAGATCAGCAATGATTACAATATGAATCTTCTCCACACGGGCAATGTGTATATGGCATATCCGTCTGAGGATATGGATCCCGATCAGTGGGAATACGACAAGCAGAAGAACCTTAGCTCCAAGCTCAGCCCGTTCCTATACTGCCCCAACTTATTCAATAGTGAAAATGCAGCATATTATGAAGAGCTTGCAAACATTTCTAAGGAATATTACGAGCGTCTCCAAAATGTGCCGACGGCTGATATAGATACATTCTTCAGTGATGCACAGGAGGAGCTTGCCGATAACCAGACATTCACTAAGATGAGTTCGGAGTCAGCATGGGCATTTAGTCCGGCATATATCTACAATGAATTCTATAATGAGTATTTCGCACCTGACGAGGAGCAGTAATTAAAATTTTAAAATACAGCTCCGGCTAACGGATAAACCAGTTAGCCGGAGTTTTTTGATGTTTATGGGCTGTAAATGCGCCATCTTAAAACAATCTTAAATAATTTAAACATTTATTCTTTATATTTGATTTGCTAATATTATAAGTAGAGGTGGTTGTTGCGATGTATAACATACTTGTCTGTGACGACAAGCATGATATCGTATCAGCGCTAAAGATTTACCTATCTGCTGAGGGCTACCATGTATATGAAGCATATGACGGGAAAACAGCACTTGATGTATTATCAAAAAATGACATCCACCTTGTCCTTATGGATATAATGATGCCTAAAATGGATGGAATAACAGCGCTTACAAAGCTGCGCGAGGAATATAACGTTCCTGTTATTCTGCTGACAGCTAAAAGTGAGGATACCGATAAGATTTTAGGCTTAAACATAGGCGTTGACGATTATGTAACGAAACCCTTTAACCCCGTTGAGCTTTTAGCACGTGTGCGGTCACAGCTCCGCCGTTATATGAAACTTGGTGGCGGAAACAAAAATAGCGCAGCCGACGGTGTTTTCACTGTCGGGGGATAGAGCTAAAGACCGGACAAAGGAAGTATTCCGCGACGGAGACCCTGTATCGCTGACGCCGACAGACCGACAGAGTTTGACATACTCAGACTGCTGATGACGCGCCCGGGGGAGGTTTTAACGCCAAAAGAGATATATCGCCGTGTCTGGGGAGACGAGCCTTACGGCGCGGAGGGAACTGTCGCCGTTCATATACGCCACCTGCGTGAAAAGCTTGAGATAAACCCGGCGGAACCAAGATATTTAAAAGTCGTATGGGCACAAGGTTATAAAATTGAGAATAATATTTACCCAAGCTCGGGAAAAAACACAAAATAGCATAAAAATACATCTCAGTTTAATCAGATAAGACATAGAACATACTCAAGAGAGGAGTATATTGTATGAAAAAATTTATATACAGCAGGGGGCGGCAAGGCCTTTTTAGTTATACTATGCGTACTTACAATGATAACCTCCATTTTGTCGTTTATTGCGTGTTATTTATTATATGACAACGACTTTTATACACTGTCGAAGGATAAAGTTCGTGAGAAGATAATGATGTCGTGTGCCATCGACTACTGCAACGACGTATATGAAACATATAAGAACGATCGCGACAACCTTAATTTTTATTTTGATTATATTAATTTTTTCTACATAATAATGAAAAAGGACGGAGAGGTTGTTGCTTCTAATTATAATGGTGAAACAACCTCATACACTGTCACTGTAAAAATATTCAATAAGTATATAGTAAATGGCTACATTCCCGCTGATTTTAAATACAAAGATGAAATATCAAGGGCTGATTTTTGGATTAATGTAGGTTATCAGTGGCGAGGGGCCCTTGTCGCTATTGGAACTTTATCGGTTATAATCAATATCTTTTCTTATTCGCTTTTGCTCGCAAGTGCGGGACGCCGGAATGTTGATGGCGGCGAGGCAATACACACCAGTAGCATTGAGCGCATACCGTTTGACATCCTGACCTGTCTTGTAGCCATTGTTTTGTTTATCCTGGCCAGTATATCAATCATCTATAGCTACGGCGTTGAGGAAGAAATTATATCAGTCAGTGCATTTTCATTCTTCAGTTATATTATTTTTATTGTGTATTCAGTTTCTTTCGCCATCCGCGTAAAAACCACACATTGATAAGTGAGCTTTTCATATTACGTGTGTGTCGAAAGCTGTTTAGTCTCATAAAGGGAATAGGCAAACTTATCATGAAGTTTGTCGAAGGGACCCCGATATACTGGAAATTATTATTAACAACGCTGTTGTTTGGCATCGTAAATCTATTATTAATGATTTGATTTTAATATATTCAGAAGAAGCGGTGCTAATTCTTTATATAGTGCTGTGGTGCGCGATCATATTAGCTGTATGCTATATAGCTTCAGTGCTTAAAAAGCTTCAGATTGCCGGGGAGCGTTTAGCGGCTGGGGATTTGACATATCACGTTGATACTTCACGTATGATATGGGATTTTAAACGTCACGGTGAAAATTTGAACAGCATAAGTGCCGGTATGTCGCGTACCGTTGAGGAGCGCGTGAAAAGCGAACGCTTTAAAACAGAACTTATCACTAATGTATCTCATGGTATCAAAACACCGCTCACATCAACATTAAACTATATCGACTTATTGGGCAAGGAAGAGGAAAAGCTTCGCGGAACACCATGTGAAAACACCAAAATAAGAGAATATGTTCAAATTATCGCACGTCAGTCGGCGCGGCTGAAAAAGCTTACGGAAGATTTGATTGAAGCTTCAAAAGCTTCAACCGGGAATATTACGGTTACGCTCGAGAAGTCCGACTTAAACGTTCTTCTGTCTCAGGCAATGGGCGAATATGGGGAGCGCTTTGAGAGGTGCGGCCTTGATATGATTGTAAGGATGCCAAAAGAACCGGATTATGTGATGGCAGACGGCCGTCATCTCTTCCGTGTTTTCGATAATCTTATGAACAATATAATAAAATACGCAATGCCGGGAACACGCGTTTACCTCACACTTGAGAATAAGGGTGGGCAGGCTGTCATAATCTTTCGCAACATATCAAAATACGCGCTTGATCTTGAGCTGGATGAGCTTACAGAACGCTTTGTTCGTGGAGACCTCTCGCGCAACTCAGAAGGCAGCGGCCTTGGCTTATCAATAGCGAAAAGCCTGACAGAGCTGCAGGGCAGGCAGTTTAGAATTGATACTGACGCTGATCTTTTCAAAGTGACTTTATCGTTTCCTATCATCAGTTGCGAATAGTACAGTAATACCTCAACTGCACACTCCAGACTTTTTTATAAAAACTTGATTTTTCTTATAAATATTATAATGTAACCGGTTTTTGTGCCTTAATGCTTCATTAGACGGCATATATATGGGCAATAGCTATACATCTCTCCTCGGTAAATGACCGATTACTTTGCCGCAGCATACAACTGATTCAAAGCTGTCAAGGGGAATGTCTGGATAAGCGGGGTTGAGTGAAACCAGCCGGTCCCCGCCAAAACGCTTGAAATAACCATGGTAGCCATCCGGCCCGCCGCACACGAATATTCCAAGCTCACCTTCATATACTTCAGACTGTTTGTGGACAAGGATGATGTCACCGTCGCGGTAGCGGGGTTCCATGCTGTCTCCGGTAACGCGGAGAGCATAATCAGCGCCAATAGTTCCTTCTTCTGTTGTGATTGTTATAAAATCGGTGCTGTTGCCATCAAGAAAAGCGCCAACACCTGCGGAAACGGGCAAATCGTAGATTGGTATGCGAAGAGGTTTGCTGGGGACGTCTGTCTGCGTTTTTCGCTTTTTTAAAGCATTCGCTGTGTAATTATAGCGGCGGATTCCATTTTGTGCTTGCTGCGGCGAAAATCCGGCAGCTAAAAGGCGTGACGATGGCAGGGATGCGACGCGCTCGTACTCCTTATCTATAACAAGGTTAGCAAGCTCGCGCCCGTGAGCATCAAGAGCCCGGTATTTTGCAAGCATAATTTTCTCATCGCGCGTCGGGCGGATGGTTGATGTATCGTCACCTGTGGCTATATAGTCAAGCGATACGTCGAAGACGCTTGCAAGGGAGATGAGATTTGATAGTTTCGGGTCGGCTGAAGCACCTGAAAGTATCTTGTTCAGTGTTCCAACGGGTATACCGGTAAGCCTTGAAAGCTCTTCGTTCGTATAACCTTTTTTATTTTTTAACGCCTTAATGCGGTCAAGCCATGTTTCGATCATAAAAGACCCCCAGTATTAAATATGATGTCATTTTACCATAACAGATCATAAATGTAAAGAGATAAATGCAATAATGGTTAAAATTATTATAAATAGGGCTTGACAATTACCAAAAATGATAATATAATATGATTGAAGTTGCCGAACTTTATCATAAACTACCGTCAGAGGATGATTTATCATGAATAGAACCGCAGAAACTAATACACATGTGTACCGCGCCCGTTGTGGGACAAAACCGAAACCATCAGCCGTGCTGCATCGCATGATATGCAGCTTTATTATATTTTTGACGAAACCTCAATTTATCAGGGTGCTGCACACGGCAGTGGTCACTGCCGGCGCTATTCTGTTCTTGTTCATTGTTAGCGGGATGGAAAACGGCGTGGTACCGCTTATCATAGGAACTCCTGTTTGTTTCATACTTGCTCTGTTAGCTTTTGCCGCGGCGGAGAAGTGTAATAAACAAGAAAGTCAGATGTGCCGGAGAGATGATGAAGACTGCTTTGACGAATATATGTAATAACGCCTGATTGTATATAACCGTTGATTGGGAGCTGGGGGAGCTGTGAGGGTGCTTGTACTGGCATCAGTTGTAACATGCACATACCATCTGACATGCTTTTATAAGTAGCGGCGATGCGGGATTTATTATAGATTATAAACACTGTTTATTAAAGATGCCCGAAAGCTCCGCTCACAGATCCCCAAGAAAGCACAGCACGCGCTGTAAAATTTTACAGCGCGTGCTGTGCTTTCTTATCATTTTAATGCGGTACACATCACCATCCGTTGATTATCAGGTGTGACAGCTCTTCAGCAACTATCCTCGCGCAGCGTTTTGCCTCGTCAAGAGTGTTACCACACGAGCCAATTTCTAAGAGGAGAGATGCGTAATCAGCGTACTGCTGGTTGTAGGACGCTCCGCGCAGCGATATACGCCTTACAAGCGAACTCGAACGCTCCCAGAGGCGAGCTTGGAGTTTTACCGCAAGCCCAAAGCAGTTTTCCCATCCGTCGTGGTCGGCTCCCTTGAAATTCGAGCCGACGACGCACATGAATTGCGCGACAGTTTTGCCTCCGATAACGGTGACGGGTCGGTATTTCTCATAATTTGAGCCGATTACAGAGTCCCGGTGAACGTCGAACACATATTTAATGCTCGGATACTCTTTTATATATGCTTTTATCGTCTCAGCTTCCTTCGCGTAGGCATCGCGGTATGAGTCTTTATCAAGCATTTCTTTGCAGTGTACAGTCGGTATGCCTACGCTGTTGAAGTATTCGGCCATAACGGCGCCGACAGCCACAACATTTTTCGTTATATCCGTACTTCTTGCGTTGTCGCCCGTCGAATATGTAACTGCGCCTGCCGGGGCATACGATTCTGTGCCGTGAGTATGTACAATAAGGACAATCGGCGCAAAGTCTGTGCTTTCATTTTCATCTTTGATGATGTCAAGCGACTGTGCAAAAGCAGGGGCTGCGAGGTAATTAGATAAGTCTATCTTAAGGGTTGTCTCGTTTGAAAAAGAGAGGCCATATTCGTTTTTAGCCGACAGATCAACAGGTATAATCGGATATTTGCCGTCTTTTGCTTCCGGTGGCTTGTAAGCGTAAAGCGCTGCCCGAAGCGCTTCATCCCGAGCGCTTGAGCCGGATTTTATCCACTCTGCAAGCGACGAAAAATCTTCGGCATCACGGACATTATAATTATCGCTTTCACTATCTTTTATATTTGTGTTTGTGTTGTCATCTTTGTCCAGCTTTGTATTATCATCCACGGGCGATTCACTGTTTTTCGCTGATGACGGAGGTATTGCTGATAAAACAAAAGCACTGTAAATTGATTCGGCGGGAACTGCTGAAAAAGCCGACGTGAGGAGACTTAATACCGCAACAGCACCAAGCAAATAAAGAAAAGCGCGAAACAGATATCGAAGGAATTTCTTTATTCTGTTGCTTATATGTAAGCGGTTGATGGCAGAACTGAGGTTGGATGCCCGCGATTTATTAGATAAATTCTGAGTATTGATTCGCTCCGGTTCCGGATTGAGCAAAAGAAGAACCGGTGTGTTAGCTTTTACTTTGCTTTTAGTGTTATCCGGGCTTTCTTCGGCGATGCTATCACTTTGTGTGCTGCTTTGTGTGTTTATTATTTTTTCTGTTGATTCATTATTATATAAGTCTTGTTTATCGTTTCCGCTCATTTCAACCTCCATGCAAAAGACTCTGGCGCATACGATGCGGTGCTGTATAACACACCGCATCGGTATCAGCGCCAATGATAATGCAAGCTTTAAAAATACATCCGTTAGAAGATATGAGCGGTAAAAGCATTTTATGCGCAACCGTTGTAGCGGTTTACTGCTTCTGATATAAGCTCTGCCATTTGGCTTATTATAAGATCGCTTTCTTTGAGCGAAACAAAAAAGCTACGTCCGTTTTCAAGCACCTCACGAAGATTGTTGCTTATGTTATCCGTGTCGAAACCGCCCTGCTGCAAAGCGTCGTAAACAAGCGTAGATGAGTCGACAATAGTCGGCACCCCGATTGTTATTACAGGGACGCCCATCATCTCCTTTGTTATAGCATCGCGGCGGTTGCCTATGCCGGAGCCGGGGTTAATGCCCTGATCCGACACCTGAATTGTTGCTGCAAGCCTGTCGCACGAGCGTGCAGCTAATGCATCGACAAGTATTAAAACATCAGGAGTTGTGCTGTTTATGGCACTTTTAATAATTTCCGCCGTCTCAATGCCTGTCTGAGCAAGCACACCCGGTGCTGATGCACCGACAGCTGCGCAGTTCATGCTTGAAAACATCTGCGGGTCGATTTTTTTCATATGCCGCGTCACGGTAATGCCATCAACGGTTAACGGGCCTATAGCATCGGCTGTTAAATTGCGGTTGCCAAGTCCAGCTATAAGAACACTGTCACCGGCTGATATATCTTTGCCAGCCGCACTTTTTACAGCGCTTTCAATAGCGTCAAGTAATGCCTCGATCAATGACTCGCGCAGGTCTTCGGAATAAATCCAGTTGCGCCCGCAGAATATGGTGATGTATTTACCAATAGGACGGCCGGATAAGCGTTCGCCTTCTTCATTTTCAACAGTCAAAGTTGCCACTTTGATTCCACCTGTTTCGTGTTCCTCGTAAACAGCGCCGGAGCCCGGGATCATTTTTGGTATTAATTCAGATTCACATGCAAGATCGGTGCGTAAATAGGAGAGATTATCTTTATTTTCCGTACTCATCAACATCTCCATAAAAAATAGTTTACAAAATATTTATAAATCAATTTTCATTATCCTCAACGTTATGATATAATATACATGTTGACGCAGTAAATGACGCAGAATTTAATATAATTTACTTATTTATATGTCCATATTGCATAAAATGTTTTGATTATATTGTGCATTTAACTGAATATTGTTGATATAAATGAATAAGTAATTGATTATATTTTGCGCCAGTGCTATAATGTATTGAAAACTGCGTATCGCCAGCTCGCTTGCACATTTAAGACTAATAGAGTACGGCTTAATTGCCGTGGTGACTTATCCTCAGCGGTGCAAATGCGGACGGCAGAAGTAATAAAACATTTGTATTATGCATATAGCAGGAGGATTATCCGGTCTATGAAACGAGCACTATCCCTGATTTTATGTGCCGTTATGCTTTCTGTGGCGCTCATATCTTGTACGACGCTTGAAAAAGACCCTAAAACTGGCGATTATGATAAAGGCGCCATCATTCCCATGTACATAGGAACACAACTGTTCAACTTCGACCCGGCCGTTGCTTATCTCAACGATTCTCAGGCGAAGATTTTAAGCCTCCTGTATGAGGGATTGACCGATATTGACGAAAACGGCAAACTTGTACTTACTCTCATCGACAAATACGAAATACACGACGGTCTAAACGAATTCGGTGAGTATGAGTATAAAATGATAATCACGCTTAAAAATACGCGTTGGAGTGACGGCCGCGAACTAACAGCCAACGACGTTGTTTACGCGTGGAAGCGCATTCTTGACGTCGATTATGACTGCGAAGCCGCAGCGCTTCTTTACGACATTAAAAATGCGCGCGCTATTAAATTAGGCGATATGACAATTGACGACCTTGGTCTGAAAGCTCCAGAAACAAAAAAGATTGAAATTGAATTTGAAACCTCTATAGATTACCAGCAATTCCTGCGCAATCTGTCAAGCCCGGCGCTTGTTCCGCTTCGCGGGGACATTGCTAAGAAAAATCCAGATTGGGCTAAAAAACCTTCCACGATAGTTACAAGCGGTCCTTTCACTATAAAGAGAGTCACTTATAACGATTATCTTCGTCTTGAGCGTTCATCATACTATTTCCTCAATAAAGATAAAAAAGAACATCTTGACAAGTACGTTATACCGTACAGAATAGAAGTTGACTACTCAAAAAGCCTTGAGGACATTTTAAAAACATTTAATGCCGGTCGTATTTTCTACATAGATGAGCTTCCTCTTGAGGTGAGGAGAAAGGGAACATACGATAAGTATGTAACAGTGACGGATCAGATGTCCACTCACGCATACTATCTAAACCTTAACAACGAACTTCTTAAGGATTCACGTGTTCGTCGTGCCCTTTCACTTGCTATTGACCGTGAATATGTAGCAAAAGATATAGTTGTATATGCACATCCGGCTACAGGATTCATACCGTATAAGGTCATGGATACCAAGGTTGGCACATCGTTCCGTGAAGCTGGCGGAGATTTGCTTGATACGAAAGCTAATATGGAAGAAGCAAAGGCTCTCTTAAAAGAAGCCGGCGTTTCCGGTGGCGAGCTAACGGTTGCATATTATAAAGAAGATGATGTTAGTGCCGCTATCGCCAGTTATGTGAAAACTGTCTGGGAAGAACTCGGCTTTACAATTAAGCTCAGAGGCCTGACCGGAACGGAGAACATATCCGACTCCTCTATCTACAACGATAGATTTAACATGATGTATACAGTAACGCAGGCACAGAAAGGTGAGTTTGATGTAATAGCCATCGATTACCAGATGCTGAGCGATGAAGCGTTTTCTGCGCTTGCACCGTTTGCCGCTGAATTCTCGGGCAACGGCATTACGCTTGATCCTGAAAGCGATTCATATGATATAATAGGTCATATAACTGGCTACAACAGTGAAGAATATAATAATATTATCGAGCAGGCATTTGCCGAAAAGAATTTGGCTGAGCGCACTCCATATCTCCATCAAGCTGAAGAACTTCTGATGGAAGACATGCCAATCATCCCGATAATATTTAATCAGGATGCATACATTTACAGCAATGTGATATCCGGAATAAAGACAAATTACTACGGTTTTAACAGCTTCAATCGTGTTAAGATGGACAATTACATGGCGTATAAGAAGATATTTGACACGACAGACGCTGCTGAAACAGCAGATATAGTACAATAAATGCAAGGATAAAACACGTTTATAATGGGAAGGTGAAGGAACGGGTTACGTTCTTTCACCTTTTCAGTTTACCGGAGGCGGTATTATGTCTACATATAAGCAAGACAACAGCTTTATTAAGCTATTTATATTGTATCTAATGAAAAATATCGGTATTCCGCTCGATTATAACACCATCTCTGAGGTCGCTATACAAGATGAATATGTTGGATATTTTGACTTTGCCCAATGCTTTGCAGAGCTTCTTGATGCCGGGCATATATCTGAAACGAAAACAGAAGATGGAAGAGTTGTTTACAGTGTCACGGAAACTGGAGAACACGTCGCCGAAGGCTTAAGCGACGATATAATGGTTTCGATTCGCGAAAAAAGCCTCAAAAGCGCACTAAAACTCATATCTTTACGTCGTCGTGGCGCGGATATGCGCTGTGAAATCACTGAAATTGATGCTGAAAAAGGAAATGGTTTTTATGTGTATTGTGTGATCACAGAACATAAGCAAGAAGTTTTTTCAGTGCGTATTCGTGTTGACTCACGTGAAAAAGCGTGTGCTATAAAGAGAAATTTTATGGAAAATCCTGAAAACATACAAAAAGGAGCGCTCGCACTATTAACAGGAGATGTCAATTATATTTTCAGCTGACATAGAAAGAAAAAATACATAATAGTATGTATTAATTCAGGACAAATAATTTTAAAAATTTGTGTATTGAAAAGTGTATTCAATATTGTTGATACTGCAAAACAATATATACGAAATATATTGTATAGTTCTGACAATTTGGTTTGAAATAACAAAAATTATTAAAAAATTGTATACAATGTATTGACAAAGGGAATTTACATGATATAATAAAACTAAATTTATGGTAGTATAACTGTGAATGAGATAAAAAGACATCAAAAAGACGGTAAAATATCGGATGGGAGCATTGATACGGCATTGCATATCCGAGAAATAAATGCCATTGATGCAGACGCTATAAACACACTTGTCATAGCTGCACGTAACGGTGATGATGCCGCTTACTCAAAGCTTCTTGATTTATATGAACCGCTCATATTAAGCATTGTTAAGAATGCCCTGTCCTTTCTTCCGCCTGGCGAAAGTGAGTGCATTGAGGAATTCAGGCAGGAGGCTGACATAAAGTTTTACGAAGCAATATTGAGCTACAACACTGAGCAAAATAACACGAGCTTCGGACTTTATGCAAAGATATGCTTAAAAAATAAAATGATATCTTTGCTGCGCTCATATTATGCCCGCCGAAAAGTCACCGGAGCTGATATTCCGGGGAAAAATGGCTCGGATGTTATGACGGCGCCAGACCCATGTGAGCTTATTGCCGGCGAGGAAGAGGCAAAAATTCTTCTTGAGAGGGCTGAGAGTGTTCTTTCACCGCTTGAAAAAAGCATATTTTCCTTATATACCGACGGGAAAAAGACGCAAGAGATTGCAGCTGAGCTTTCTATTACGAAAAAAACTGTCGAAAATGCTGTTTATAGGATAAAAAAGAAGCTAAGGAAAATACTGTAGCACCATTGATTATAATAAAATAGCATAATACGGTGCAAAGTAGCGCGCCGCTTATGAAATATATGCCCGAATAGCTTAATTAAAGCGTTGTGCAAACAAAGATGACGGTAAAATCCGTCGAGGGCTCAAATCCAACCAACAATCAAAGCGAGGAAAACAAAAGATGTATCAGGACAAGACCTTGAAGTGCAAGGACTGCGGCCAAGAGTTCGTTTTTTCAGCAGGCGAACAGGCATTCTATGCTGAAAAAGGATTCCAGAATGAGCCGCAGAGGTGTAAGGCATGCCGCGATGCACGCAAGAATGCTGGCAAGCCAGCGCGCGAAATGCACGTCACCATATGCGCAAAATGCGGTGGGGAGGCAAGGGTTCCTTTCGAACCGACAAGCGACAGACCAGTATATTGCAGCGAATGCTTCGCCGCAATCAAGGAGCAAGGACAATAATTATTATCAACACTACATATGTATAATAAAATTGTCAGGTCGGCAGGCACACGAGTGGTGTGCCTGTTTTTTTTCTGGATTTTATAATGAAATGAAATAATAGTGGCGGCTAAAAATATCGCTGTAAATATATACAAACGCAGAATTGTGTGTTATAATATCATGAACATATATACTCGGTAAATGTGTGCCCAAAAGCGGGAGGGAAATGGCTTCCATAAATAGATACGATAACAGCGGTAATGGTGGCGGCAAGCATACGAAAAAACAGCATACCGGCAGCTACAGTAGGGCGAATTTAAACCAGAGCGCCCGGAATAGCTCCTCAGAACAAGGAGATGCTCTTTTGTCAAAGGTGATAAATGCGTCACCGGGTATGGTGATTGGAAGAAATGCAACCGCCGAACTTCTAAAAAGCGGACGCAGCGTGGACAAGCTGTTTGTTAGGCGCGGTGACCGTGAGGGCAGCATTAATGTTATAATCGCTGAAGCAGTAAAACGGGGCATACCGGTTATCGAAGTCGATAATTCCCGTCTTAATGTGCTGTCAGGCGGAGCACATCATCAAGGTGTCGTTGCGATGGCAGCTGAAAAGGATTATTGCACAGTCGATGACATACTTGATGTTGCAAGGTCACGCGGTGAGGTTCCGCTTATTGTTATCGCTGACGGAATTGAGGATCCGCATAACATGGGAGCTGTGATCCGCTCTGCTGAATGTGCAGGCGCACATGGTCTTATTATACCTAAAAGGCGCTCTGCCGGGCTTTCACCGGCTGTTACAAAATCGTCAGCCGGTGCCGTCGAGCATATAGCCGTTGCCAAGGTTCCGAATCTTGCAGCAGCAGTAGAATCGCTGAAAAAAACAGGTGTATGGATATATACAGCAGAAGCTGGCGGCGTGCCATATTATGAGTGCGATTTTACGCTTCCGTCCGCTGTAATATTCGGCAGTGAGGGCGAAGGAGTCAGCCGTCTGCTTCGCGAAAAAAGCGATTTTATTGTATCGGTACCGCTTTACGGCAAAATAAATTCGCTCAATGTATCGTGTGCTGCCGCTGTAATATTATCTGAGGCAGCACGTCAGACACGCACGAGGCACAGTATGTAGCACTGTGAAGGATAAGTTAATCTTCAAAGCAAAGGTGTAGTAATACTTGAAGCCGGGGCTTGTGGTGATAAAGATGGCGCGAGCATGGCTGATATAATGTTATATAAAAATATAAGCGTTAATGAAATTAATTGCCCATCGGTCTTAAGAATGTGGCTGATTTCATGAGTTTATGTGTTAGTATATAGTTATTGTACTCTTACACAACCGTTGTCCGATTTAATTAGCATGGGGAGGAATCCGTATGGATAGGAACAATAGCGGAAAAATAAACGATAACGGCATAAATAAAGAAGCCGATACGTTTAGCGCTAAAAGTCCCAGCGATATTGATATAAATGTTCTCTTACGTAAGTATTTACCCGAAGAATACGGCGTAACGCACGATGATACCGATGCTGTCAATGATGATAATGAGGACAGCAATACGGATAAGAAAGCAAGTAAAGGCGAAGATAAAGATATAAATAAAGGTGTCAATGCTTACAGAGTCACATCAGCGCATGTAAAACCCGCCGCTCAGGTGAAGTATTCTCTGCGTAAAACAGACACCCCCTCAAATGATGAAGCAAAGCGTGAAGGTGGTGCTGAAGCTGGTTATAGGTCGGGGCTCAATGCTGCTGATATAAAATCATCAATCTCAAAAAATACTTTTGGTGTTGAGAAAAAAACTGTTTATACTGCCGATGATGACAGTGTAGACAGTGACATAAATAGATTTGAGTTTGTTGACGCAGATGTTAATGTGACGGATATACCAAGCGACAGGGAAGCTGCGTCGGCGGATGTTAGAGTGATTAACAATGTAAGTAAAGGCGAAAGCGAAGGTGACGAGGTCAGCTCTCCTACTGAGGTTTTCAACGCTGTCGGTAAAACGGGCAACGGCGATATAACAGCGGATCTTTACAAGCCTAATGAGATAGCATTCAGCGAAGCCGAGCGCGACGGATCTGTGCATACCTCTGATTATATTAAAAAACAAAGTCAACAAAGAAATAGCGACGTTGAAGTAGAATACGGGGCATTTTCTGCGAAGGATTTTGAGAAAACAAATGTTGCCGACGCTGTTTTTAAAGAGAGTGCGTCAGGTGTGGCAACTTATGATGAAATAAGTGAAGATTCTGTCGCCGAAGACTTTGCCGCGCACAATATAGATGAGAGCAAGTCAAATGGTGAAGGCGACGAATCGGATTTCGCAAGTTTCAGCACTGATGAGGAAATAGACGAGGAAAACCTCAACATAATGCTCGCTCTCGGGCTTGAAGAGGAGCTTGAGAAAACTGTCGGTATTGATACGATTAATAAAATTCAGCAAAAGCATCAGGAGGAACTTCTTGCCCGTGAACGGCTGAATAAAGAGCGTGCCGCGCTTGATTATGAATACACGACAAGAGCGCAAAACCGTGAAATCATAAACGCTTATAAAACAGCATACAGTCGAGCGAAAATTAAGCTTATTTACGGCGCTATTCTCACACTTATACTTTTCATTTTCGAAAATCACACACTTTTCGGAATTAAGTTTGGTGGAGCGTTCGATTCATCCGTTTATCCTGTAGTCTATATTATGGTAGGGCTGCAGCTCACGCTTTTCATTGCGGCACCCGCTGCTGTCTCGCTATGGTATGGATTCACAGGACTATTTCGCGGGAAACCGGCGCCTGAGACACTTGCAGCCTTTGCTATCCTTCTTGATATTGCATATAATACCGTAATTGCTATTACAGCTAATCTTGGTACGCATATAAGGACATATAATCTTCCGGCTGCGCTCTTGGTTTTACTGCTTTATATTTACGAGCGCATAAACTTAAAACGTGAAATATATAGCTTCAACGTTGTTTCATCTAAAAAGCGTAAATATGCTCTTTACAGCCTCTCCATGTCACAGTCAATGCTTGAGCATGATGCTTTTTCTGACATGATGGACGAGGATGACGATGCGGAGGATATCAGTGTCTTAAAAATCAACACCACCGATTTTGTAAACGATTATTTCCTGCGCACAAACCGACACAGCGGCGGCCGGAAATTTATCGGATTTATTGTTCCGGCCATAATAGCTGTTGCCGCAACATTTTTTGCTGAGACGACCGGTGGAAACAATGATATATATAGCGGTATGACATCCGCTTTCATCGCTGCTATGACATGCCTGCCTGCGTCAGTTTTCTTCATGTTTTCTTATCCGTTTTACACGGCTGTTGAGCGTGCTTTCAGAGAGGAATGCACAATCATTGGCGAAAGCTCGGTCGAAGAATATGCCGACGCTGCTATCATATCGTTTGACGATACGAATGTGTTCCCCTCAACTGGCGTTAAGGTCAGAAATATCAATGTTTTTGGCAACAATCGTATAGACCAAGTGCTTTATAACGCAGCAAGCGTTTTCTCGACAGTCGGTGGGCCGCTTTCAGATGTATTTGAGCTTGCGACACTGGAGATTGGGCGATCGGAAAATGTCACGCTTCTCCGTGCCGACACAGGCATACTTGAAACACAAGTTGATGACCTAAAAATTACATTCGGGAACCTTGAAGCTCTTGCGGCAGCAGGAGTAAACATACCAAGTGTGTTGCGTGATAATCATATTGAACCGACGGAACCCGGCATGTGCGTTATGTACATGCTTCAGAACGATAGATTTATCGCGCGAATGACGCTTCAGTATCTTGTCGACTCCGATTTTGAATTTATATTGAAGCAGCTTGACAAAAGCGGGCTCTGCATCGGCATAAAGACGTTTGACCCGAATATTACAGAAGAGTTTATTGATCGTCAAGTGAGGCTGAAAAGATACCCGGTTCGCGTTATACATTGTCACTCTCTTTCTGATAAGACGCTTGAAATTGACAGCATTGACAGCGGACTTGTTTCAAAGGGTTCAGCAAAATCGCTTCTACAAACGGTCGCGCTTTGTGAAAAGGTACTTCACATTAGAAACACAAACACAATGATAGCTATCATATCAGTAGTTGTTGGACTTATTCTTGCATCACTTTCGCTTCTGTTCTCGCGTATAAATTTAACCTCCGCGGGAATAGCGCTTTTCCAGCTTGTTTGGATTATTCCTATGTACCTTGTTACAAAGGCATATATCAAATAAAAATCATCATTATAAGAGTAGCCCGACAACAAACGGCGGCGGGCGGCATAGGCCGCCCGCCGCGTCCGTTTGAGGGGCAAGGGAACGGTGATTTATGGACTATAAAAAATATTCTCAGATATTAAAGCATGTAACAAAACCCGGGCGATATACAGGCGGCGAAATCGGACAGGTTATCAAAAATAAAGATGACATACGTTGCCGTTTTGCTTTTTGCTTTCCCGACACATATGAAATCGGCATGTCAAATCTTGGTGTCCGCATTCTTTACGGCGTCCTCAACGAAATGCCGGATGTATGGTGCGAGCGCGTATATGCTCCGTGGACGGATATGGGCGAGTACATGAGAAAATACTCAATCTCGCTCACAGCTCATGAAAGCGTCGACAATGTCGCAGACTTTGATATCGTCGGTTTTACACTTCAGTACGAGCTTTGTTATACGAATGTGCTTTATATACTTGATCTTGCCGGAATACCGCTGCTTGCTTCGGAGCGGAGCGATGACTGTCCCATCATAATTGGCGGCGGCCCGTGCACTTATAACGCTGAGCCTGTTGCCGACTTCTTCGACATTTTTTCAATCGGCGAGGGTGAAGAAGCGCTGCCTGAGCTTTGCAGACTTTATATAAAGATGAAATCTGACGGCACCTACACGCGCTCGAAATTCTTATATGAAGCTGCGACTACGCTCGAGGGCTTTTACGTACCGTCGCTTTACAAAGTCGAGTATAAAGCCGACGGAACAATAAAATCATATATTCCGGCGGATGAAAAAGTACCGGCAAAAGTGAGAAAGCGTATTGTCGACGACTTTGACACCTCGTATTATCCGACAAAGCCCATAATGCCGTTTATTGAAACTGTCCATGACAGGATAATGCTTGAAGTTTACCGCGGCTGTATTCGCGGCTGCCGTTTTTGTCAGGCGGGTATGGTGTACCGTCCGGTCCGCAACCGTACTGTCGCAACGCTGTGCCGGCAGGCGAAGGAGCTTTATGAGAACACGGGTTGCGATGAAATTTCACTGACTTCACTATCGATCAGCGATTATACGGACATAAATGAGCTTACAAACACGCTTGTTGAGTGGTCGGATGCAAACATTGTATCGCTTTCACTGCCGTCGCTACGCGCCGACAGCTTTACAAAAGAACTTATGGATAAGGTCAGTAGCGTCCGCACATCAGGGTTGACTTTTGCGCCAGAGGCCGGAACACAGCGCCTGCGCGATGCCATCAATAAAAACGTGTGCGAGGAAGATTTGATGCGAGCCGTTCGCGTCGCGTTTGAGGCAGGGAAGAATAGCGTAAAGCTTTACTTTATGATTGGGCTGCCGACTGAAACCGATGAAGATATAATAGGAATTGCCAAGCTTGCAAAGGCTGTTATTGATGAGTATTATAAAACACCGGGCAGAAATAAAAAAAGACCTCCGCAGGTGACGATATCCGTAGCATGCTTCGTTCCGAAGCCATTTACACCGTTTCAGTGGGAAGCGCAAAATACGCGCGAAGAGCTTGCGCGCAAACAGCGGCTTCTTGGCGAGCATATAACAGATAACCGCATACGCTACACGTTCCATGATTCGCGCATATCCCACATTGAAGCTGTGCTCGCGCGCGGCGACAGGCGGCTTTCTGCCGCAATTCTTGAAGCATACCGCCGTGGCTCGTGCTTTGACGCATGGGATGAGCATTTTGATTATGACAGATGGCTTTCGGTATTTGCTGACACCGGCATTGATGTTGCTTTTTACGCAAATCGCGAGTTTGGTGAAGATGAAGTATTGCCGTGGGATATTATCGACTGCGGCGTAAAAAAGGAATTCCTTATCTGCGAGCGCAGGCGCGCATATGAAAGCAAGCCTTCACCAAACTGCCGCGAAGGGTGCTTAGGATGCGGCGCAAACTCGCTTGGGGGAAAGGGGAGGTGCTGTCCGTGAACGAGATATCTTTAAATGAGAAGAAGGTTAAAACGCCGTCGCCGCTTCGTATTCGTTTTTTAAAGACAGGAAGCCTTCAGTTCATCTCTCACCTTGACCTTATGAAGACGATGACGCGGCTGCTCATACGTTCCGGTTTAAAAATGTGGTATTCCGAAGGATTCAACCCGCATCCGAAACTTGTTTTTGCCCTCCCTCTTTCAGTTGGAGTCGAGAGCGTATGTGAGCTTCTTGATGTGCGAGTGTACGGTGATATTGATTATGAAAATTTAATCCGTCGCTTAAACGAATCATCGACGCCGGAGTTAAAATTTATAGAAGCGTATGTGCCCAAGCGAAAGTTTAAGGAAATTGCGTACGCGCGTTATAAAATAACCGTATATTCACAAAATCTCACAGAAGGCTGCGCGGATGCTGTGACAAAGCTTTTCCGCTCGCCCATCATTGTATCGAAACGTAAAAAGAGTGGTGACCATGATACTGACATTGTTCCGTTTGTACGCAGCTTGTCGGCCAAATTTGACGCCGGCGCGCACGAGCTTTGTGTCAATACAGTACTATCGGCATCTCCCGACAATTATCTGAACCCTGAATACATTGTAGAGGCAATCAGGCGCGCGACGGGCGCCCCATCGGATGAAGATTTTACGCCCGGCGGCGACAGTTACAGAATCCTTCGCACGGAAATGCTCGATTCAAAAGGTCAAATGTTCAAGTAAAAAATAAAAAACCGGTCAGAAACACGCATTGATACATTTTTAATGCTTCTGGCCGGTTGTTTTTATGTGGTTTATATTTATCTCTTAGCTATTAGTATATGCGTTTTTGTTTTACGCGGTATCACTTTTTGCATAGTTAGCGTTATTGTGCTCGCATACGGGAAATGTTAATTGAGCCTTCAGGAATGATATGTATATGATCAAGCGACTTTCCGGCGCCAAGGGCAACGCAGGAAACGGGTTTATCCGCAATACGTGTCGGTATACCTGTAACGTTTGTTATTAAATTATCAAGTCCATAAAGAAGGCTGCCGCCGCCTGTCATTATTATGCCATTGTTAAGTATATCACCGATAAGCTCGGGTGGGGTGCGTTCGATTACGGAGCATAACGACTCGACGATTGCTGTAATCGGTTCTTCAAGCGCTTCAATCATCTCGTCCGACCATATGCGAATCATCTTAGGCAGCCCTTGTATCAGGCAGCGCCCTTTAACATCAACATATTTAGGCTCCTCGCGTATCCATACGGAACCGATTTTTATCTTTATCTCTTCCGCCGTGCGTTCACCTATTAAGACATTGTATTTTTTCCTGACATATCTGATAATAGCCTCGTCGAACTTGTCTCCGGCAATCTTAATGGATTCCGATACGACGACACCGCCAAGGGATATGACAGCAATATCAGACGTACCTCCGCCTATGTCAATGACCATATTGCCGTTGGGTGCTGAAATGTCGATTCCTGCGCCAATCGCTGCGGCGACAGGCTCCTCAATGAGATATGTCTTTTTTGCGCCCGCCTGTGTTGCTGCATCGACAACAGCACGCTCCTCGACTTCAGTGATGCCGCTTGGCACACAAATAATGACGCGAGGTTTGAAGATTGTTATTCCGCACGCCTGACGTATAAAGTGCTGTATCATGCGAAGTGTAATCTCATATTGGCTGATAACACCGTCGCGAAGAGGGCGGATAGCTATGATGTTACCCGGCGTACGACCGAGCATTTCTTGAGCTTCCTTGCCGACTTTCAATATTCGGTCTGTATTTTTATCTATTGCTACAACGGACGGTTCTTTCAGCACAATGCCCCTGCCCTTGACGTAAACAAGTACCGTCGCTGTACCAAGGTCTATTCCAATATCTCTTGAGAACATTTAAACTCCCAAAGCGGCGAGGGCGCCGCATTTTATTTTATATGATTTAATAATTCTAAAGCCAAATAATTTCGAATTTCGCGTAATTATCTATTATTAATTATATCTGAACCCTTATATTTTTGCAAGGTTCGAGGTGTTAAATTTATTTTGACTTTGCTATGCAGTACACACATATCTTACCTACATCTGCGCTTTTAAGCAGGGATACGCAAGCAGCAAGAGTCGCCCCTGTTGTTATAATGTCGTCGATTAGTATAAACGACTTTCCTTGAATTGACGGGCTGGCGCTATGACGCAAAGCATAACCTTTTTTCGCGGCGAGCGCTCTTTTGTCGGCGGTGAGCGTTTTTTGCGCAGATGTGACTTTTGACTTAAAAAGATCCGCACGCTCGATACCAAGAATTCGTGCTGTTTCTTTGGCTACAGCTTTCATATGGTCGCTGCCGTATTCCCTTATGGAAGCGGGGCGGCGCGGCGCGTATGCAATGGTAAATGCGCGGATGTCACGCCCCTCGCGCGTAAAATCAGAAGAAATTCGCTCTGCTAAAAGGCGCGAGAGGAAAACAGTGGCGTCACGGTTTGTTGCCCGCTTGAGCGAGTATATTACGCGATCGGCTGCTGTGTTATGAGAGCGCGTGTCGTAGGCAAAAAGGCATCGCGCTTCTTTGATGCCCACATCAAAAAGAGCTTTCGGAACGCAGGGGCATTCGCGGTAAGGCTTACCACATTCGCGGCATTTAACTTGAGTACTTTTCTCAAACTCTGAGGTGCAGGCTTCGCACAGGCACATACGAGGTGCCTTTGTGTCGTCAGCCAAAGACAGATAGTATAGCGAGTCATTGCCACATGGTGGCGCCGAACGGCACGCAGCACACAAACGCGGATATGCAAGCTCGCCAAAAACCCGAGCAATGTACCCGATGATAGACGGTTGACTCATCAGCTACACCTCCCATTTGATAATAAACTCGAAGATTTTGCTTTTCAGTGTGCGCTCATATCTCTCGCAAGAGAGTGGCAAGGCCTGTATACTTATAATCCTCCCGCTCGCAGTCAACCATTGTCCGGACAACGTCCTCGCGTCCGACAAGGATTACCGTTTTCTCCGCCCGGGTTACGGCAGTGTATAGCAGGTGCCTTGTCATGAGCATCGTAGCGCAGCGGTACATCGGTACGATAACAATCGGATACTCGCTGCCCTGACTTTTGTGGACGGTGACGGCATAGGCGTGTTCAAGCTCGTCAAGCTGTGCCATATCATATATAACGATTTTATCGTCAAAACGTACGCTTACGCTTTCATTTGATTCGTCAATGTCAATGATGATGCCAATATCGCCGTTGAAAACGCCGATTCCTGTCTCTTTTGCGTTATCATATGGGTATATGCCGTCCTCATTGCGTGCCCATTCAAGATTATAGTTATTTTTTATCTGCATTACCTTATCGCCTTCGCGGAATAAAATCTCGCGTGACTTCAACTCTTTTTTATGCTTGTTTTTTGGGTTAAGCTTTTCTTGAAGCAGAATATTAAGGTTTTCGGTGCCTGCAGCACCACGCCGCGAAGGTGTTATTACTTGAATGTCGGTAAGCGGATCGACTCTGTATGCAGCAGGAAGGCGCACAGCGCACAAGTCGACTATTGCAGATACGATTTTTTCGTCAGTTTGGCGCGGCAAAAAGAAGAAATCGCTGTTTTTTTCGGTGAGGATGGGATATTCGTCTGTAATTATACGGCGTGCGTTCGTTATAATAAGGCTTTCTTTAGTCTGGCGGAAAATTTCGGTTAAACGGACAGTCCGGAAAACTTTTGATTCAATTATATCGTGCAGGACGTTGCCTGCGCCAACAGGTGGAAGCTGATCAGCATCGCCGATGAGTATCAAGCGCGCGCCCGGCTTTATCGCGCGCACAAGGGCATCCATCAAAAGCACATCTATCATCGAAGATTCGTCGATGATGATTGCATCTTCCTCAAGGCGGTTGTTTTCATTGCGCATAAAGCGCGGATAAGCGCCCTCGTTATACTCCATTTCAAGAAGGCGGTGAATTGTCCGCGCTTCAGCGAATGTAGCTTCGCTCATGCGCTTTGCTGCACGTCCGGTCGGTGCGGCAAGCGCACAGCGAAAGCCCATACTATCAAATATTGAAAGGAGAGCACGGACAACTGTCGTCTTTCCCGTACCGGGGCCTCCTGTTAATATCATTATGCCTGAAGACAAGGCCCCTTCGATGGCAGCGCGCTGCGCGTCGGCATAGCGAATACCGAACTGCACCTCAATTTTCGCAATAAAGCGAGACACATCATCCGCATCAATCTTTGGGCAAAGACGGTCAAGTTCGCGCAGGCGCTGGGCGATTTTTACCTCGGCGTCAAAATAAAGTTTAAGGTAAACGGCATCGACATCTTTAATGCGTTTTAAAAATATCTTGCCTGAGTTTATCAAGCGGCGGCAAGCATTCTCGGCTTGCTCCTCCGTAACACCGATAAGCTCACATGTAGCGGGAACTAACTTATCAAGCGGCAAATATACATGTCCGTTTGTTGTGGCGTTATACGTCAAAAGGTAAATAACAGCGCTGTCTACGCGGTCAGGACTGTCTTTAGCTATGCCAAGCGACATCGCGATCTCATCAGCTCGCGCAAAACCAATGCCGCTTATCTCAGTACAAAGCCTGTAGGGATTTTTCTTAATTATATCAACAGTAGAAGAACCCCACTGCTTATAAATTTTCATTGATGTTGACGGGCCGAAAAATTGCTGGCAAAACATCATTACGCTGCGTGACCCAATTTGCTTTTTAAAGTTCTCGCTGATTCCTTCCGCACGGCGCCGTGAAATCCCCGGGAGGTCGGCGAGCCAGTCGGGATGATGCTCAATTACGTCAAAACTGTCGTTGCCAAAGCGCTCTACAATCCGTTTTGCAGTGATAGGGCCAACACCGCGGACAGCGCCTGACGATAAGTACCGCAATATTTCTGAGGCGCCAACGGGAAGTGTTGCTTCTGCACTTTGAACTTTAAACTGACGTCCGAACGACGCATGATGACCCCACGAGCCGACAACGGTCACAGTTTCACCCTCTGAAACAAACGGCATTATCCCAACAGCGGTTATGAAGCCTCCGTCTGTTGTTTCAATATCGCAGACTGTATAGCCATTTTCATCGTTGCGGTATATTATCGAGTCAACAACGCCGCTTATCGTAATAAGTTCCTCATCACCGCCATCGCTGACCTCTGGTGTCACATCTTTGAAGCTAATTATCCCCACCTCCCGCATTACAGTTATACTGAATTCCTCCCGGTTGTTTGCCGGGAGGAATTAAAGGAAAATAATAGATTTATGCTAACTGTGGAAGTTCTTATTTTAACAGCGCCGCTTTCATATCATCGACAAGGTCGCGTGCTTCCCACGGAACGATCAAATCCTCGCGTCCCATGTGACCGTAGTTTGAGATGGCACGGTAAATCGGACGGCGCAGGCCAAAGCGTTCTATTATCGCAGCGGGGCGCAAATCTATGTTTTTGCGTATATACTCTGTTATAAGCTGCTCATCAACAACACCTGTTCCAAACGTATCAACCATAATTGAAACAGGACGTGCAACGCCAATAGCATAGGCAATCTGTATCTCGCATTTGCGTGCAAGGCCGGCAGCGACGATGTTTTTTGCTACATAACGCGCAGCGTATGCAGCGGAACGGTCGACTTTCGTCGGGTCCTTGCCCGAGAAAGCGCCACCGCCGTGACGGGCATATCCACCGTACGTATCGACGATGATTTTTCGTCCCGTCAGGCCGCTGTCGCCAGCAGGGCCGCCAATAACAAAACGTCCTGTGGGATTGACGAATATTTTTGTCGCGCTATCGAGCAAATGAGGGTCTATCACGGGAGTTATGACGTGATTTATTACCTCTTCGCGGATCTCATCAAGCGTTACCTCGGGCGAATGTTGGGTAGATATAACGATTGTGTCGACGCGGACGGGGCGATCGCCTTCATACTCAACTGTCACTTGTGTTTTGCCGTCCGGACGCAGCCAGGGGAGAGTGTTATCCTTGCGGACGGACGCAAGCCTTTTTGCAAGCCGGTGAGCCAGCCATATCGGCAGCGGCATAAGCTCGGGCGTTTCATCACAGGCAAAGCCAAACATATGCCCCTGATCTCCTGCGCCTGTGTCAAAATTATCTGTAATCTCACCATTTCTTGCTTCAAATGACTTATCAACGCCCCGTGCTATATCCGGGCTTTGTTCATGTATTGATGTTATAACGGCGCAAGTGTCGCAGTCAAACCCATATTTAGCGCGATCGTAGCCTATATCGCGGACAACATCACGTACAATAGACTGAATATCAACATACGCCTCGGTTGTTATTTCTCCCATAACGAAGACAAGCCCTGTCGTTACTGAAACCTCACATGCGACACGTGACATAGGGTCAGCACGCAACAGCTCGTCCAGTATGGCATCGGCTATTTGGTCGCAAACCTTATCAGGATGCCCCTCAGTAACCGATTCCGATGTAAAAAGCTTTCTTTCTCTCATAACAAAATAAACCTCGGCGGGGAAATATATCTCAGCATATACGAAAGCGAAAATATGTTTTGTGGCAGTTTAAAGACTTTTACTATTATACATCGAAACACAACAAAATACAAGATATAATACCTGTAAGGTTGTTTTGTACCGATATTAACTGCGTTCATAACACATAAAAAATAAACAAATACAGAATTAAGATGCGTTATTACAGCTTTTGTCGTATTTTGTGCATAACAACATATAATTTTCCATCTCTATTGAAAATGAATGTTGCACATAGTATAATAAAATATAATAAAGGAAGGCAAGTGTTATAGAAACTTTACTCATTTTTTACACTTGTATATGGCGGACGATGCCGCCCTACAAATGAAAAAATTAGGTAAACAGGCTTCGGAATGGAGGCTACTAACCGAGTTATGGCTCTGACTTTTAAGGGCGGAATCCGCTCGATTGGGTTTAAAAATACAGCGTTGTGCCGGATAGAACAGCTTACGCCACCGGCAAATGTTTTTATTATGATAAACGACGGCAAGGTGTCGCGGGGACATAAAGCACGCCGTATGCCTGTCGTGGGAATTGGTGAGCGTGTTTTCCGCGGACAAGTTATAGCCGATACTTTACCTGATGAGGAAGGATGTCCTCTTCACGCAAGCGTTTCGGGAACAGTTGCTGATATTTATGAAGATGCGGACAGTCGTACTTCTGTTGTCATTGAAAATGATATGAAGTACGAAAACGCCCCGACTCTTTCCTCCATAGGGAAAAAGCTAACCGAATGCTCGACAGATGAAATAATTGATGTCGTGCGGCGCGCCGGCATTGTCGGTTTGGGTGGGCGCGGGTATCCGACATATAAAAAAATTAAGGAAGCTGTCGGACGCGTAGAGTTTTGCATTATAAACTGCGCCGAGAGCGAACCCTTTTTGACATCTGATTACCGCACGCTTATAGAAAAGCCTGCTTCTGTATTAAACGGGTTAAAAATACTGCTGAAAGCGCTTGGTTTACGGTCCGGGATCGTTGCCGTCGGTGAGGATAAGCATAACGCCGCTGAAAAGCTGAGTGAGCTTGTCGGTGATAGCGGCATGATAAAAATTCGCGAGCTTTGCTCGAAGTATCCACAGGGTGCAGAGGAGCTTATTGTATATTCGCTTATCGGCAGGGCGCTGGGAGCGGACGAGACACCGCTTGATGCAGGATGCGTCGTTTTTAATGCACAAACCTCTGAAGCCATCTTTAACGCATTTGCAACGGGGATGCCTCTGACATCACGCGTCATCACGGTTGATGGCGACTGTGTTGCACGCCCGGCAAATTTGCTTGTTCCAATAGGCGCAAAAATTTCCGATGTACTTGCGCACTGTGGTGGCTTTATTAAAACTCCTGCCGTAATAATATCAGGCGGCCCGTTATCCGGTCGTACGACGGCAGAAAACGACGTCATCACACCTGAATGTCGCGCAGTTATTGTGCTCTCGGATGATGTTGCCTTCACAGGCCGCGGGGCGGGCAATGAATTTGGCGTTTGCATACGCTGTGGGCGCTGTGTTTCTGTATGTCCTATGCGTCTTGCGCCAAATTATATTGCAACACATTCGCGGATGGAAAATTATGCTGCGACTGTGCCATATGGCTTATTCCGCTGCATTGAATGCGGCTGCTGCGCATACGTGTGCCCCGGGCGCGTACCGATTGTTGGCCTTGTACGTCGTGCGAAGGAAGCGCTGTCCGCGGGCGTAGGTGAGGAGCAGGAGGAAGGACACTGATGGATAACACAAACAATAGTAGCAGTACCACAGCACCAGCGGAGGAAACTTCCTCTATCAGTCTAACTGATAATAAAGGTATTACATTATCGTCACCCTTTATAAATCATCCTGATACTGTCCGCTCTATCATGGCGGATGTACTGATAGCAACAGCACCGTCCGTCGTATGGGGCATTTACGCCTTTGGCGCGCGCGCCGCCGTGATAATCATCTCATCTATTTTATTTTCGGTGGCCTTTGAAGCAGCGTACGAGTTGCTTTTCCATCGACGCATCACTATTTCAGACTGCTCAGCCGCCGTCACAGGTCTCCTTTTTTCACTGACGCTGCCCGTGTCGGCGCCGCTTTGGGTAGTACCGCTTGGAACCTTTTTTGCAATAGTTGTGTCAAAACAGTTGTTTGGTGGTCTCGGAAGGAATATCATCAACCCTGCGCTCGCCGCTCGCGTGTTCTTATCGATAATTGCCCCTGCTTCGATGAGGGTATATCCAAAACCGCATCAACATTTACCCGCGTTTTCTATAAATGTCGATGCAAAAGTAGCAAAATCACCGCTTGCTGCTCTCGCAGCAGGTGAGCTGCCGGATGAGTCCGTTTATTCGATGCTCGTCGGTGAGGTTGCGGGGCTAATAGGCGGTGTGTCGGTACTTCTCTTAGCCGCCGGATTCATTTACATGCTCATCCGAAAAACAATAAGCTGGCATATCCCTGTAACTTATCTGGCAACAGTTGCCGTCATAGCATTATCATTTCCGAAAAACGAAAGCAGTGTTCTTTTTACCGAGTACGAAATTTTATCGGGAGGGCTTGTGCTGATTGCCATTTTTATGGCGACAGACGTAGTTACCACACCACTTACCTCAATTGGAAAAATAATATTCGGTGCCGGATGCGGCGCCCTGACAATGCTGTTACGTTATTACGGGGCGTACGAAGAAGGCGCCGCATGCGCTGTTTTACTTATGAATCTCCTTGTTTACATCATCGACAGGCTTACAATGCCATCTATATTTGGAGGTAAAAAAGGTGCGCATTGGCGGGAATAATGAAAACAATGAAAATGACTTATATAACGAATATAACGAAAACAGTGATAACAAAAACGACAGCATTGATAAAAATAGTGTAACCACTGATAAGAACGGCAGCATTGACGGGGAAGATAACGGTTATCAGTGGATAACGCTTGACGACGACACCGATGATAACACCGATGTTGACGTGGAAAGCGACGCTGCAGATGTTGTTATAGAAGATGCTGACGAAAAATCAGAGTCCGCGGCTTTTGAAAGCGGTGAAGATGACGATTATAAAGCTGATGCGGATGATGTATCAGATGAAAACGGCACTACAAACGAAGAAAATATAGACATAGATAATAACAATATTACAGATAATACAGAAAACACAGATGTATCGAGCGAATATAATAAATCGCCCGATGAAACATCAAATGGCAGAGAAAAATTTGAGCTTTTGCGTCGGCGTCTTGCCTGTTTTGCGGCTGCGTTTGCAGCGCAAATAAAAAGGTTTGGCGTAAAAGTATCAAGGTGGACAAAACAGTTTATCAGTAATATTAAAAAAACAGGCGAGCTGAGTGGTGCTCCTCGGATAATAGCACCGGCAGTAGCCGTTGTTACCGCAGTTCTTTTGCTTACATTCGTTATTCAAAACACAGCGTCGTGGGGCCCCGATGATGGCATGCACGACGCGATAGCCAATGTTATATACGAAATTTTCGACGGTGCTGATTATTATAGCTACGCAAACATTAAAAAAGGGTTGCCAACGTCTGTTACGGCAGCCTATACAGTAAAAAATGGCAGGAAGACCGTCGGTTACTGTATCATAGCTAACGCCGATGGCTATGGTGGAAAAATATCTGTCGCTGTCGGTATTTTAAGTGATGGAAATATCGCCAGTGCTGTTGTCTTATCCCACTCGGAAGAAAATGGCGCATTTATATGCGAGGGCGATTTTCTTCGTCAATATGTAAAAGCTATTAAGTCCGGCGATAAAAGCACAGCCGATGCGCTTATATCAGGTGCAACAAAAACAGGCAGTGCAATATCTGCGTGTATTGAAGCGGCGCTTCGTGCATATGAGACTATAAAACTCTTGCCTGTCACAGGGGAGACTGACATTGATACGGACACGTATATAGATTATACGACCGGCCCATCAGACAGCGAAAATGATATTGGCACAGGCGTCGGGACAGATACTGATACATATACAGAAGATGTAGAGCACACAAAAGAAACTGATAATGCAACTGATAACGAGAAGCAAACATCAACTGACAGTATAAAAATTGACGATCCTGCTAAAACGACAACTGTTGAGACGACAATTGACCGGCTACCGAATGAAGATGAGAGTGACAGCGAAACAGAAACGGAAACGGAAACAGAAACGGAAACGGAAACAGAAACCGAGACTGAAACAGAAACCGAGACGACAGGGGTAGATACGGAGACGGAGACAGAGACTGAAACAGAGACAGAGACTGAAACAGAGACAGAGACTGAAACAGAAACGGAAGAAGCAGTTACAGAGACCGACCTGATAAAAGAAGAAACGACCGAGTGACTGTCGCGCAGAAAATACAGAATGTAATCGGACAAAGGACGCAGATAGTGTTGTCTCTTGTCCTTTACAGGGTATAGAGGAATACAGAGAACGGAGGAGTATTACAAAGATGGCAAACGGAATTTTCAAGGTGCCGAAGCCTTATAACGAACCAGCACTTGGATATCTGCAGGGTTCACCGGAGCGTGCGCTGCTTAAAGCTGAGCTGCAAAAGCAATCATCCGAAGTTGTTACAATCCCGCTTATTATAGGCGGTGAAGAGGTATATACAGAAAATTATAGAGAAATTGTCATGCCGCACAATCACAGGCATATTCTCGCCCGCTATTGCCTTGCCGGTGAACGTGAATATAAGATGGCAGCAGAGGCAGCTCTTTCAGCTAAAAAACGCTGGGCTGACATGCCGTGGGAGCATCGCGCGTCTATATTTTTAAAGACTGCCGACCTTTTAACGGGCTCGTATCGTTATAAAGTCAACGCAGCGACGATGCTTGGGCAGAGCAAGACTGTTTTTCAAGCGGAGATTGACTCAGCATGTGAACTTGCTGACTTTTTCAGGTTTAATGTCCACTACGCGTCTGAAATATACTCAGAGCAGCCTTTGAATTCAAATGGTGTGTGGAACCGAATCGAATACAGACCGCTTGATGGCTTTGTTCTTGCAGTATCGCCGTTTAACTTCACGTCGATAGGCGGAAATCTTTCATGCGCGCCTGCAATAATGGGGAACACTGTCGTCTGGAAGCCTGCATCAACGGCTGTTTTATCAAACTATTACGTAATGCGAATTCTCATGGAGGCTGGGCTTCCCGCAGGCGTCATTAACTTTGTCCCCGGCAGCGGTTCGGACGTCAGCAAATATGTCGTTACACACCCGCAAATGTCAGGATTCCATTTCACCGGCTCAACTGAAGTATTTTCAGAGGTGTGGAAGACGGTTGGCACCAACATCAAATCTTACATCTCATATCCGCGCCTTGTTGGTGAGACCGGCGGCAAAGACTTCATTTTCGCCCATAAGACAGCGGATATCGATGCCCTCATTTCAGCTATGGTGAGAGGCGCATACGAATATCAAGGGCAGAAATGCTCCGCCGCGTCGCGCGCTTATATTCCGGAATCAATCTGGGGAAAAGTACGCGAGCGTATGCTTGATGAAATATCAAAAATTAAGATGGGTGACGTCGCGGACTTCACAAATTTTATGGGTGCTGTTATAGATAAAAACTCTTTTGATAAAATTAAAACGTACATCGACTGTGCGGCAGCTTCTGACGATGCAGAGGTGCTTGCCGGTGGTTATGACGACAGCGTTGGCTACTTTGTAAAACCGACGTTGATTCTTGCAAAGAAACCCGACTATGAAACAATGGTCACAGAGATTTTCGGCCCTGTTCTGACGGTTTATGTATATGAAGATGAGAAGCTTGATGAAACGCTTGCTCTCTGTGATACTGCCTCCCCATATGCTCTGACGGGCGCAATCTTTGCGCAGGACAGGGAAGCGATAATAAAAATGGAGCGTGCCCTTTCCGGTACAGCAGGCAACTTCTACATCAATGATAAGCCTACCGGCGCTGTTGTTGGGCAACAGCCGTTTGGCGGCGCAAGAGCGTCCGGCACAAACGACAAGGCAGGCAGCGCAATAAACCTTTATCGTTGGACTTCTCCGCGCTGCATAAAGGAAAACTTTGTTCCTCCGTACACCGTAAACTATCCTTATATGAGTGAGAAATAATAGGTACAGTGTTTTATGTATGTATTCTTGATACAGCCGACATAAGCCCGGAAATTGAGCGTGATTTTGTCGCATCACGCGCACATTTGATATCGTATGAACCTGCCCGCCGTTTGCATATCGCCGGTGAGCTTCTATGGGGTGCTATGATGATGTCGGTTTGCGGCATATCAGCAGAAGATGTCGCATATACGCCCCTTGGCAAACCTTACACACCCTCCCGCCCTGATGTTGCATTCAGCATAACTCACAGCGGCTCACTTGCCGCGTGCGCGCTTCTGACACTTGATGGTGACCATATTGAACAACCGTTATCCATCGGCGTTGATATACAGCGCGCTGATGGGAGCGGCAGTGCAAGAGATGATAAATCGATTATTCGATTTGCCAAGCGGTTTTATTCCGAAGCTGAGGTTGCGGAGATATTGGCGGCGAGCGATAAAAAAAGTGCTTTTTACCGTATATGGACAATGAAAGAAGCTCTCCTGAAGTATACAGGCGAGGGGTTTTCACGTCCGCTTAAAAGCGCAGATACTAAAAGCAAAAGTTTTGGAGTGAAATATATAACAAGGGAAGTGTATGACTCATCAGGTATGAAGTATGCACTTGCCGTTTGCCTTCCTTCCTTTATTGACGAGTACCCGTCTGTATATAGAATTACCCCAAATGACGGAATGTTTTATCGGGTGCAGGATGTAAAGGATGCAATAATCGCACTAAAAAACACCTGTAATTGACAGCAAAGTAAATTTGACGTATAATATAAATATAAAACCGGGAGAAGGAGGGCGGCTGTTCACATGGCGAACACTGTAATAACTATCGCACGGCAATACGGTGCAGCAGGACGCCAGACGGGCGAGATTTTAGCCGAAATGAAAGGTATGCCGTGCTATGACAAGGAGCTAATCACGCTTGCTGCGTCGAAGAGCGGAATGAATGAGGATGTCGTTGCAGATATTGATGAAAAAGCGTCCTCCAGCTTACTTTATTCGCTTGGTCTCGGTTCTGTTGATTACAACATAGTAAGTATAACAGCCGCTTATAATATCCCAATAAACGACAAACTTTTTATCGCACAATGTTCCGTGATAAAGGAGCTTGCCGCGAAGTCCCCGTGTATCATTATCGGGCGATGCGCCGATTACGTTTTGCGTGACAATCCAAAGTGCATAAAAGTGTTTCTGCAGGCAGACCTCACTGTGCGCGCGAAGCGCATTGCAGCCCGCCAGGGGATAAGCGTGTCAGACGCGCAGGATTTGATAATGAAAACAGACAAACGCCGCGCCTCGTATTATGGTCACTACACGGGCCAAAAATGGGGAAGATCCGATCTTTACGACCTTGTCATCGACACAACGGTAATTGGAGCTCAAGGTGCGGCAGAAGTCATCGCAAAGTTTCTTCATATGTTTAAACAAAGCGAAGAACAAAGCGAAAAAAATGCTTAAAGCAGCCAAATACCCTTCTGTTTATTAAATGAAAGACAAAAACGCCGCCGAAAAGCGACGTTTTTATTTTACCTTGATATTTTGTTGCGCACCGGGCGGTATGATATTGATAGCATCATATAATGCGGAAAAGGGCGTGAGAACGCGCGAAAATTAGAATAAGTAGTGAGTTCAGACGCTACCCGGCCGTAGGGACAAATTGAATGTGTATAAAAGACAACAGAATGCTCTGTACAGGGTTGTTTCCGGATGTGAAGATACCGTGTCGTTGATATTGCATACTTAATAAAAGAAGCCGAGTTTTATAAGCTCGGCTTCTCAATAATACGATATTATACAATAGGTGTTTATTTTGCACGTTTTAATGTCAGCGAAACAGCTGGGAATCTATTGTCGGCCGGCGTGAGGGTGACTTCCGCTTTGTCTTCAGGCACACGGACATATACAATTAAGCGTCCGTGGAAGAGACGGCGATATGCTTCGCCATATGACGTGAGATCGGCGATGTCGCCATTTTCAATGCCAAGAAGCTCACCGCAAGAGACGTCAACGGCAATATCTGTGTCGGCGCCGTCGCCAAATGTTACGGGCACACCATTTTCATCAACAAGTTGCACTTCAATCTGGTGGACTTCGTCGCGGCAAGTATATGCTTCGCATTCGGTACGCTCTGCATCCCATACTGATACGGCAAGAGACTTCGGCGTACTGGGTCTTGGTATCGAGATTTCGCGTGTCGTTCCATCAGCAAAGTAGAGAGTAGCGGTGTAGGTGCCCTCATATGAGCTGACTTCCCAGTCACATGCGTAATGCTCGACGTCACGGCGTCCAAGGGATACCCCGTCAAGGAAAAGCTCTGCTGACTTTGCGTTTGTGTAGCAAACAATAATGGGGGTGTTTTCTCTGAAGCGGCGGGATGGCATAAGGTATCCTACTCGTGTGTCAAGCCACATAGCAGAGCGGTGGAAATAACGCCTTTTCTCAAATCCGGCAAGGTCAAGAAGACCAAAAACCGCGCCGCGTACGGGCCAGCCGCGGGCTTCGCCAAGGTAGTCGACACCTGTCCACAAAAACTGTCCGCAAATATAGTCGTTGTCACGAACAACCTCCCATGCACGCGAGTCATGCCCGTTTTCACTGCCGTATATTATTGCATTCGGGAAGGCTTTGTGATGCTCTGCGTATAGATTCTCTTTATAGTTATATCCGGCGACGTCAAGTGCCTGCATATATCCTGTTTTAACAGATACTTCGGGGTAGGCAAGCGCGGCGGTTACAGGTCGCGTTGTGTCAACTTCTTTTACCCACTTGACAAGGCGGCGGGCGATGACGGCAAGCCTTCTTGCATCAGGACGGTTGACGTCGTAGCGGCGTTGCTCTTCGCTCTTGCCGGCGTCGTTGTTGCCGGTCATAATGTCAAAGTCGGAATAAACATATTGATCGTTCGGGTAGTCGACCTCGTTGCCAATGCTCCAAAGTATGATAGACGGATGGTTGCGGTCGCGGCGAACCATCGTTTTTATATCAGTTTCGCCCCATGTAATGAAGTCTTCGTAATATCCGTTGAGCTTCGGGGGATAAACGTTATGACCCTGCCACCATTTATTCTTTGGTGCCTCCCACTCGTCAAACGCCTCATCCATCACAAGGAAGCCCATTTCATCACAAAGGTCAAGAAGAGCGGGATCGGGTGGGTTATGGCTTGTGCGTATTGAGTTGCATCCGCAGGCGGCAAGTTTTGTAAGACGGCGGCGCCATACTTCCTTCGGAACAGCGGCGCCAAGGCATCCGGCGTCGTGGTGCAGACAAACGCCGCGAAGTTTCGTCTCCTTGCCATTTAAGTAAAATTTGCCGCTCGCATCGAATTTGATGTCGCGTATGCCGAAGCGTGTGTGCACAGTGTCGGTTACTTCACCGTCCGATACAACCTCAGTTACAAGTGTGTAGAGATTGGGGCTTTCTGTTCCCCAGAGAAGCGGGTTTTTTACTTTGCATGATGAACTGACACCCGTCATTTCCGCGACGGTTGAGCCGTCCGGCGCAATAATCGTATGGCGGACAAGAGCGTCCCCGCCTTCAAGCTCGGTGTTGACGATGACAGTAGCAGATTCCGCCGTTACATGCTCAGTGTGGACGAAAATACCGAAATCAGCAACGCATGGTGTCCCTGTCACTGTAACATAAACGGGGCGTGTTATGCCGGAACCGGTGTACCAGCGCGAGTCAGCGGTTTCAGTATGCGGAACCTTGACAGATATTACGTTGTCGCCATCAGGCGCAAGAAACTCTGTGATATCATAAACAAAGGTGCTGTATCCATAAGGGCGCTTTCCAAGATAGTTTGAGTTGCACCAAACCATCGAATTGTTGTATACGCCCTCAAATGTTATGCGGACTTTCTTGCCAAGCTGCGGTTTTAAATTGAAGCGGCAGCGGTACCAGCCAATCCCTCCGGTGACATAGCCTGTGCCACTTGAGTTTTCCTTTGAAAAGCCGCGCTTTATGCTCCAGTCATGCGGTACCCACACAGCTTCCCAGCTGCTGTCGTCAGCGCCGCGGTACCAACCATCCCTCACATCTCCAAGATTGAAACGCCATTCTTTGAGTGGAATAATTTGTCTTGCCGTGTTATTTGTGCCTTCTTTGGTCATCATTAAACCCCTTTGTTTAATAATTATTATATCACTGCCATTAATAATATCATTAACTACAGTTTTGCGCAATGAATAAAGGGTAGATTTTAAAATTTTACGATTATACTGTTGTAAAATACATAAAAACTCGTTATAATTCAATTTATATGTTTATTAAATGCGACGAAACGGGCGACTAACTTATTTATAATAAATTTCAATTTGTCAAATGCGCATATTAAAAACGGAGAAGAACATGAGAATCTCAGCAGATACCACGGTTAAGATCAAAGTAGTTGTAACAGTAGCTATACTGTCAGTATTGTTGGCTGTTTTAATACTGTTCCTTTATTCCTGCTCAAATAAGGGCTTGGATATAAGTGAAATTACCGATCATGATGTTAGTGAATCGGAAACAACAAATGATCCGGGCACTACGGCCGAGTATACATATTACGAGCCCAAAATTGACGCTGACGCCGACAGCGTAAAAGGTATAGCTATACGTTCAGCGGAGGATCTTGCGAAAATTGGTGTTGATGAAGACTACCCGCTTGACGGAGACTATGTTCTTGTCACGGATATTGATCTTTCGGGGTATAAGAGCTGGGAACCGATTGGAGGCGCTGCTGGGAAGAGCGGACAGTGGAGTGGAGCAGGCATATTTACAGGCACCTTCGACGGACGCAATCATATTATTTGGGGCCTGACAATCGACGCAACACCAAACAATGAATCATTCTGGGGTTTGTTCGGCACGGTAGCAAGCAAGAACAAAGACGACTCGGCTGTCATTAAAAACGTTGTATTATCAGGCGTGTCGATTCAAGTTGTATCAAGTGTAACAAATGCAGTTGGGGCGCTCGCAGGACAGGTCAATGGATTTGTTGAGATTGACAGTATTTCTGTACTGTCCGGCGTTGTGTCGTTCATCGGCTCTAATAATCTGGGAGTTGGCGGTGTCATTGGACAGATACGGACGGACACGTCATCACCTCGCGTATCTAATATGGGCGTTTCAATTACTAATATATTTTCGAATGTTACTGTTTCATCAGAAAACAGCGGAACAAACTACTGCAGCGGTGTTATCGGGCGCATACGCAACGGTGACATAAAACAGCTCTCGTCAGTTGTTGTTCTTGGAAAAACAATTTTCGAGGGTGGCTCTGGATTTGCTATTACAACAGGTGATTCTGGTGCCAAACGTACAGACTCTGTTTACTATCAGACAGGCTCAGGCAATGCTTACAGGTCAATCGGTCGGTCAATGTCAAAGGAAGGCATGACGAATGGGTCACTCTTAATTTCAGATAATTGGACGGTTACAAAGAAATTTTACCCGCTTTTATCAGATGTCTACGACAGCCCAGCCTTTTCGCCAATGGAGCTTATCACAATTTCCTTCCGTTCAGGCGAAAATAAGGATGCCGTTAAGAATAATTTTAATGTGCCGACAAAGGTTGCGGATATCAGTATAAAATGGCATTCAAGCAATCCTGATATTATTTCAGTCGGCGGACAAAACGCAAAAGTTAAACAGCCGGAGAGCGGGTACGTTGATGTGATATTAACAGCAGTCAGCGGCCATGTTGCAAAGGATTATAAAATAAGGGTCATATCTTCTCAGCAGGGTTACTTTATAAACGATTATGTAGTTGCCGGCGAACCAATCCGTGTTGGTGGTTATGCCGAGGGAACTGAATTTAAATGGATAATTGAAAATAAGAGCACCGGTAAAACTAAAACAGTAATTGATACAACCGGGTCATACACGCCCGAGGAGGAAGATATCGAGAGCCTCATAACCGTTCAGGCTTTAGGATATGAGGATATTACAATTTATTATAGCTATTTGCCCGTTATATATATATCAAGCAGTAAATCATATAATGCCATCGGCAAAGGCGGATATACCGATGCTTATATGAAGCTGACGGCGGATGTTGAAGAGGAATACTTATATGACGGCCAAATAGGTATTAAGCTTCGCGGCAACTCAACATCACGCTGGGATAAGCGTCCGTTTAAAATCAGGCTTGAAACGAAAGCAAACCTTCTCGGAATTGATAAAGAAGGGCCAAACAAGCACTGGGTGCTTCTTGCAAACTATATTGATCTGACGCTTATGCGCAATAAAATTATCAACGATTTCTCATACGCAATCGGCATGGAATACTATATGGCGTCGGAGAATGTTATACTAATTTTTAACGGTAAGTATTACGGCGTTTATCAGCTATGCGAGCATGTTAGAGTTGATGAAACGCGAGTGAACGTTTTTGACTGGGAGGAATACGCAGAAACTGCTGCTAAAACAATCGCTGCCGCAGCAAGAGAGGCCGGAGAGGTTGGATACGCGGGCGAAGCGAAGCTCGCACAAGAAATTGAAAACGAGCTTTTCTCCGACTGGACATGGATGAAAACCGGAGAGGTGAAACTCAATGGTAAGACATATGTGTTCACCGATTACGGATTGGAAGCTCTGCCGCCGCAGACAGGCGGATTCCTGCTTGAAATGGACTTCTACAGCATTGGCAACGATGCGATGCCGCGTACTGAAACCGCTTATAGGCAGCCGTTTTACTTCAATACCCCTGATCCGGAATATGGCCTTGATTCATTCAAGGAGCAGGATTTATATAAATACGCATATAAATACATTCAATCATTCGAGTACGCGATACACAGCGATGACTTTATATTCAAAAACAGTGACACGCGTTATATAGCTAATGTACGTAACAGGTATAATTACAACTATGTTGAAGTCGAGTATACGGATGATTTAAATGACGGCCGTCACTATTCAGAGCTGTTCGATATGGATAACCTCGTGGCAAACTTCATTTTCTGCGAGATTATCATGAACTGGGACAGCATGAAGAACAGTGTATATGTATATAAAGACATAGAAGGACTTGCAAAGATAGGCCCGCAGTGGGACTTTGACTGGGCATGGGGTAATACTATACCGAACCCCAACACATGGCGTCCGACGTCATGGCACTGCCGTGAATTCGACTTTATGGTTGAGCAGTATTACCAGACTGTTCAGTGGAACTGCCTGCTAATACGCGATCCATACTTCCTTGTCAAAGTTTTTGAAAAATGGCATGAGGCACGCAACCGAGAAATTGAGGATCTCATAAAGAAAGACGGTATTATCAATAGGTACACAGACTACATACGTAAAGCGGCACGCGGGAATGACAGCCTCTGGGGATTTGTGACATTTGACGCATCATTATCTCAGATGTGGAACTTTATAAACACTCGAATGAAGTGGCTTGATGAACAGTTTAAAACGGTTGAATCCCTCATTAAATCACTTGGGGCTTACCATTCATCAAACGACCTTCGTGTGGCTGATGTTACAGTCCTTACAGATAAAACAAAAATAACAGCTAAGGTAAACAACATAGGCATTGATTCCGTTGCTTTCCAAATCAACGGAACAACAATGGTTAAGGCTAAGGTTAAAAATGGAACAGCGACAGTAACAGTTGATACGTCAGTCATCGACATAACCGGAGGTTATAACTGTGTAACCATTTATGCCATTGACAGCGCAGGTGATTACATATACGATGAGGAACACAGTATAAAGGGCAACTATAATCAGGTTGTCTCAAACTATAAATACTTTGTTATAAAATAAACGCAAAGAGTTTTGTTGCGATTATTTAAAATATGAATCAGTATTGATAAAACCGGGCGTTTTATGAGTGTCAGATATGGTGGTGATAGTATGAGAGGAAATTTCGAACAAAAAAGACGATATTATCAAAGCATAATAATAAAATTTAAGCGGGCTACTGCTGCGGTTGTTTTGTGCTTTCTTCTTGTCGTACTTTTTGTTCTCCTTGCCTCTTGTGGTAAAAGGGGTATAGACATTGTAAATATTGACACATCAGAAGATAGCGGCACATCTGATAATGTGACTGAAACCGATAATTCATCTGGCATAGATCCCGACGCGGAAGAGGTTGACGGAATAGCCATATACGGGCCTGATGATCTTGCAAAGATAGGCGTCGATGCCAAATACCCGCTCGATGGTGATTATGTTTTAGTCGCGGATATTGATCTCTCGGGCAGAAAATGGAAGCCTATCGGAGGCACTGGTGCTGCAAGCGGTGCTTATTCAGGTGCGGGTGTTTTTTCCGGCAGCTTTGACGGACGCGGTCACGTAATATCTGGACTTACAATCGACGCGACAACCTCCTCTTCACATTCAAACTGGGGACTTTTTGGCACATTAGGCGGCAAAAATGCGCGCTTTGAATGCTCGGTAAAGAATATAGTTTTCAAAGATGTTTCTATAACTGTCATAGCTGGTGGAAGTGTAGCCGTCGGCACTCTTGCTGGGCAGGCAAACGGTTGCGTTTATATTGATGGGATAACGATTCTGTCAGGCTCCGTTTCCGTTTTAAATGCGGGTGGTGGCGATATACTTGGCGCAGGGGGACTGATAGGGCAGTTCCGTACAAATGATATCGGAAACTCAAATATAACAGTAAGAAATATCTTCACAAATATTGATGTTTACGGCGAACCATCAGGGTATGCTATATATGTAGGCGGTTTTGCCGGGCGTATTCGCGCCGGCAATTTGGGAGAGATATCAAATGTACTCGTTATTGGCTCCGCAACCTCATCATCTGGCAGTGGTTTTGCTATTGCAGGTGGCGATTCCAGTGCAAATACAACAAAACGAATATATTATCTGCCTACCTCCGGTGATTCTGGTTTTTATGGCAGGGCAGTTAGCTCTGATAGGCTGGCATCCGGCAGTATAACGATGGGCGAGTCATGGCATGTCGAAGCCGGAATGCACCCGATACCTATTTCAGCATATAATAGTCGTGAATTTTCAATACTGGATCTTATCAGGCCAATTTACGCAAACGGCGAGGACGCGTATCACGTAAAAAATGACATTAAATTAACGACAGAGGTTGGATCTCATAAGATAACATGGAAGAGCAGCGACGAGAGTGTAGTAAAAATCAGCGGGAATAAAGCTGCTGTCACACGTCCTGATGTGGGGTATAAAGACGTTATACTCACAGCGACAGCAGCAAACGGAGATGTACGCGAGTATAAGATAAGAGTAATATCCGGCGTCACAGGACGTTTTACAAATACTTCAGCTAAGGTTGGAGATAAGCTCACCGTTGCCGGTTATCCGGAAGGAACTGTATTAACTTGGACAATAACGAATTCACAGACAGGCCAAAAACGCCGCGCGTTAAGTGACACATCGGGTGAATACACGGTAACAAAGGATGACATTGAGTGCTTTGCAACCGTTTCCGCAGAAGGTTTTGATGACATCAGCAAATACATCAGCAGCCTGCCGGTTATTTACATCGACAGTTCTGCATCATATTCTTCCATCAATAAGGCGAAATATAGCGAAGCGACGATGAGGATTCAGGGGAACGGCGCTTTTGAAAATGAAGAATATGACGGCAAGATTTACATAAAGCTTCGCGGGAATTCAACAGCTGGCCTTCCCAAGCGTCCTTTCAATATAAAGCTTGACAAGCGTACTAATTTATTCGATATGGGCGAAGGGAAGCGCTGGTGCCTTCTTGCTAATTACCTTGACCGTTCAAATCTCAGAAACCAGCTTGCCTTTGATTTGGGGAATGCGATAGGTCTGCCGAAAATCGAATCCGTGTGGTGTGTGCTTATATACAACGGCGAGTACAGAGGGTTGTATCAATTAACTGAGAAAATCACAATTGACACCGAGCGCGTCAATATAACCGACTGGGATGAAATCGCTGAAGATATAGCCCGTGCAATCGGCAATGAGAAGTTATTATCAAATAAGGATATTGCTGATATTGAGGATAAGCTGCAACAGGATCTTTCATGGATCACAACCGGGGTGTGGAACGGTTATAAAATCTCCGATTATATTGACACATCAAACTTTGATATAACAGGCGGGTACCTTCTTGAGCTTGACGAATACTACGACGAGGTATCGAAGTTTACAACGTCGCGTGGTGTTCCGATGATGATAAAGGAACCGGAGTTCGTCTTTTCGAATGAAGCGATGTTTAATTATATTAAAAATTACATACAGTCAATGGAGGACGCTATTTACTCGCCCGACGGTTATAATAGCTCCGGTATGTATTATACCGACTATATGGACATGGATTCGTTTATCGGATTCTGGTATCTCAATGTTGTGCTTAAAAACGTTGAAACATTTTATAAAAGCTGCTATATGTATTTAGATAAAGACGGTGTTTTGACGTTTGGCCCTGTATGGGATTACGACTGGTGCAGCGGCAACACGGTGAACATGGGAGGCGCTTCCACAGCGTATGACAGTTGGAGGAGCGGAGAAAGCCAAGACCGTGAGTACTGGTACCGCGCTCTCTACGACGATCCATACTTCATGCTTCGCCTTTACGATGCTTACAAAAAATATCGCAGCACGCTTGATGATATGATAGCATCGATAGATACATACAAAAGATACCTGTCGGCGGCGGCAAACGCTGACAACAAGCTGTGGGGTTACTGGAGAAGTGCTGATGATGAAGTTGCTTCTTTAAAATCCTGGCTTAAAAGCCGCGCGTCATGGCTCGATAAACAGCTCAAAACACCGGAGAAGTTTATTGAGTCAATCGGCGTTTACAAAAAATCTGGTGACATCGACATAACAAGCGTGAACGTTAGAAGCGGGCGCGTTACAGTCAAAGCTACGGCCAAAGTAAACATCAACTCAATTGCTTTCCGCTTTAATGGCTCATATATTGTCACAGCCGACGTAGAAAACGGCGCAGCAACCGTTACCGTAAATATATCAGACATTCCGGACGATGGCGCGTCAGCTTATTGCGTTGAAGCTCTCGGCCGCGACATATTAGGCGAGTATATTGTCTATAGAAAACCCTCATGGGAAGGCGCCTCACCCATGTATGTGTCAGATTATGAATATTTTAATGATTAATGAGTAGCAAAGCATAAAAAAGGGCGCAGCGGAGCAACTCCGCTGCGCCCTTATCGTTTTCATTAAAATATAGTCAATATAATATGGTCAATAACTGCCGTCAGCGCTTCTCGACAATAATGCCCCCTGTTTTATAAATAGAGTTCGGAGGGACAACGCCGCGCACGCAAGAAAGCGGGTAAATGTTTGTGTGAGCGCAGATAATTGTGCCGGGATTGAGGACGCTGTTGCATCCTACATCGCCATAATTGCAGACGATAGCGCCAAATTTTCTGCGTCCGGTAGGTATCGCTTCACCTTCGCTTGTTCTAACGACGACGTTTGATCCGTCAGCTTTCAGGTTTGAGCAAATAACGCCGGCACCTATGTGTGAGTGATAGCCAAGAATGGAGTCACCGACATAGTTGAAATGCGGTGCTTGAGCTTTATCAAATAAAACGGCGTTTTTTACCTCAGTCGAGTTGCCAACGACGCAGCCATTGCCGATGATGGCGCTGCCGCGTATATATGCCGAGTGGCGAACCTCTGTGCCATGTCCGATTATGCACGGGCCTGCGATTTCGGCGCTCGGCGCAATTTTCGCATCGTTTGCTACCCAAATCCCGTCGCCAAGGTTTTTAAACTCGTCCTCGGGAAGGGTAGGGCCGATTTCAGTAATAAAACGTGTTATATGCTCAAGGATATCCCACGGATAATCGGCGGCTTCAAAAAGAGGAGCCGCGAGTGTGTGTGAGGTATCGAGCATAGCCATTAAATATTCTTTCGTAAGCTTTACTTTCGACGACATGTCAGTTTAAATATCCCCCGTCAGACAGGGCACGGCGTACTGTTTCCGCCGCCGATTTACAAAGTTTTTCACTTTCGGCTTCAATCATAAGCCGCACAACCGGCTGAGTCCCGCTTTTGCGAAGAATTATTCGGCCGTTTGCGCATATTCCCTTTGCAAGAGAATCAACAGTTTTGCGTATGGCAGGGTCACAGGCTGCAGCTGCCGGATCTGTTACCTCAAAATTGACAAGCAACTGCGGCAAAAAGCGCAGATCTGCATGAAGCTCGGATAAGGGCATCTTACGTGCGACAGAAACGCCCATTATCATAATAGCTGTCAATATGCCATCACCTGTGCTTGCGTATTTGCCTATTATAACATGACCGGAGTTTTCGCCGCCGAGCATATGTCCGCCTTCAAGCATACGTGCGCGGACAAAACGGTCGCCGACGTCGGTTACCTCGTAGTTAATACCGGCGCGCTCAAGTGCACGGTAAAGACCCGTGTTTGACATTGATGTTGTGACAATAGTGTTTGTCGGAAGCTGACTGTGTTCCTTAAGGTGTTTTCCGAGAATGTACATAATAGAGTCGCCGTTTACGACGTCACCGTTTTCGTTTATGGCTATACAACGGTCGGCATCGCCGTCAAATGCGAAACCTGCGTCAAGCTGCTTTTCACGCACCAGTTCACGAAGGCGATCGATGCACGTAGAACCGCAGTTGAGGTTGATGTTTTCGCCGTCAGGCTCGTTTCCGATAATATAAGTTTTTGCGCCAAGCGCATTGAATACGCTGCCTGCTATCATCCATGCGCTGCCGTTTGCACAATCGAGCCCGATGCGTTTATCTTTAAATGAATATGCGGATAGAGCAATTAAGTATCCTATGTAGCGGTTTCGGCCGGCGGCATGATCGACGACGCGCCCGACATTAGAGCCAGTGGCGAAGGGTACCTCGGGCATTTCGCCGTCTATGTATTTTTCTATGAGGTCGGTTAATTCATCGTCAATTTTGTCGCCTGACGCTGTTATTATCTTTATTCCGTTGTCTACAAAGCCGTTATGGCTTGCTGTTATCATCACGCCGCAGTCGAACTGCTCTGTGCGCGTAACGTAAGATACACTTGGTGTTGTTGTAACATGAAGAAGATAAGCATCGCTGCCGGAGGCTGTTATTCCAGCGGCAATAGCACTCTCAAACATATAGCTTGAGCGCCGAGTGTCCTTCCCGACAACGATTTTTCCGGTACCACCGTTGTTATTTCCATAGTGGTAACCGAGGTAGCGCCCGATATCAAAGGCTTGCTTTGCTGTAAGAGAGATATTGGCTTCACCACGGAAGCCATCTGTACCAAAGTATTTTCCCATTGATGTATCCTAACAGTTGTTTTTTTTCCTTAACAGTATACTATATTATGCGGCGGCAGTCAAGATAAGAGCATAAAAACTAAAGTTTTTATTATGATATTTTTATCATACAGGGCATTGAATTTTTTCATATAGTATGGTATTATAATAATCAACAATTATATGAAAAAGGAATATCATGAAACGGATTCATGAATTATCTTCGATGAGTGTCAATAAGTATAAGATATTATGTGCTGTTGTCGAATATGGCTCGCTTACACGCGCAGCCGCTGCTATGGGTATAACACAATCTGGTGTTAGCCATACGATTGCATCGCTTGAGCGAGAGATCGGTTTTTTAATAATCAAACGAGGGCATTCAGGTGTACGTTTAACACCAGAAGGGGAGATTATAATACCTGCGATACGTGGAATTGTTAATTCCAGTGAGCAGCTTAAACAGCTTGCCGCGTCCATACATGGTGTTGCCATTGGTAACGTGAGGATAGGAACATTTACAAGCGTAGCAGTTCATTGGCTTCCGCAGATAATACGAGAGTTTCAAAAAGAATACCCCGGAATAAACATAAAAATATACAGCGGTGATTACAGCGATGTTGACTCATGGCTTAGTGATGGTACAGTTGATCTTGCTTTTGTCGCACCGCCTTGCAACGGGAAATATGACATAATACCGCTAAGTGAGGATAGAATTCTTGCCATATTGCCAAAAGATCATCCAATGGCATCATATAGTCGTTTCCCGGTGTCCGCTTTCAGCACCGAAGCGCTCATCAGTATGCCCGAATCATCAGACCAACATACACGCCGAGCAATTGAAGCTTCAGGTATTGTACCAAACGTAAAGTATACGACAAAGGACGATTACGCAATAATTGCTATGGTTGAAAACGGTCTTGGCGTCAGCGTCATGCCCGAGCTTTTGCTTTCAGGACGCAATTATAATGTCGCGGCGCTTGAGCTTGACCCACCCGCTTCACGGACGATAGCGCTCGCTATTCCGTCGCTTGTAAATGCCAGCCAGGCGACGAGGGCGTTATCAAATCATATAAAATCATGGGTTGAAAAGAACCGATAAGATTAATACTTATGCTACCTAAAAACCCCGTCTGCGTTTCAAAAAGCGCAGGCGGGGTTTTAATATGAATGTTTAAAGCACTGCTTACATCTCAAAGTATTCTTCACGTCCGGCACCGACTGAGACATATCTGATTCGACTGCCGGTGGCGTTTTCTATATACTTAATGTAGTTTCTTGCGGCAGGCGGCAGCTCTGAGAAGCTGCGGCAACCGCTTATATCGGTTCGCAGCCTGAGTGATACTCAAAAACCGGCTTCGCGATTGCAAGGGCATTACCAACGGGGAAGCGCTGTGTAATCGTGCCGTTTATATCGTATGCGACGCATACGGGGATTTTATCCATGTAAGAGAGGACGCCAAGTTTCGTCAGTGCTATCTCATCAGCGCCCTGCATGAAAACACCATAACGTGACGCAGGCACATCACGCCAACACGCCTTGGACGCCCTGTAGCGGCGCCATATTCGCCACCTGCACGACGTAATTTTTCTGCTTCTTCATCGAACAGCTCAGCTGTGAACGGCCCTTCGCCAACGCAAGTTGAATACGCCTTCATAATACCGATGACGCGGTCGAGTTTATACGAAGGTATGTCGGCACCGATTGGCGCGTATGCCGCTATTGTGGCGGAGGAGGACGTGTAGGGGCAAATTCCGAAGTCGATGTCGCGCAGAGCTCCTAATTGCGCCTCGAAAAGAACGGATTTACCTGCTTTTATAGCAGAATCAAGATGTTCTGTTGTGTCGCAGATATAGTCAGCAAAGGGAAGGCCGAATTTTTCAAGCCATGCGATCATTTCATCTGCGTTTATCGGTCATGTCCGTATCCGCCGGCAATTGTGAGGTTCTTCCATTCAACAATCGAGGGGAGCCGGCGGGCTGTATGCTCCATATTGAGCAAATCGCCCATTCTCAGAGCTTTTTTCATGTATTTATCGGCATAAACAGGTGCTATTCCGCGCCTTGTTGAGCCGAATTTAGCATCACCAAGACGATCTTCTTCAAGATTGTCAAGAAGCTTATGATAAGGCATACATATCGTGGCGCGGTCACTAATCTTTAAATTATCGGGGGTTATTTTAATGCCGGCTTCGCGCAGACGTGCTACCTCGCCATATAAGTGCTCGACATCAATGACCATACCCAGCCCCATGACATTAACTGTATCGTCGCGCAGTATGCCGGAAGGGAGCAGGTTCAGTATGAACTTGCCACGATCGTTTATAACGGTGTGACCGGCATTGTTGCCTCCCTGATAACGGATGACAATGTTGTACTCCGATGAAAAAGATCGACCATGCGGCCTTTTCCTTCGTCACCCCAGTTGATACCCGTTATTGCCGTAAGCATAAAAATATTACTCCCTATACATTAATGGTACTATCAGCGTCGAGAGAGTCAGCGTTTGCTGCCAGCATCGGACGGACAACACCACATAGATATTCTTCAGTTTGTTCTTTTGCGCGGCCGGTTAGTAGCATCGGATCGGATAATAAGCGGATATCTTCCTCCGTTATATTAAAGGTAGGGTCAGCAAGTATCCGCGCAAAAAGATCATTATCAGCACCTGTTTCCTTCATATTTTTAGCAACGGCGACTGAGTGGCGGCGGATAGCTTCGTGGAGTGCTTGCCTGTCACCTCCGCGTCGTACGCAAAGCATGAGTATATTTTCCGTCACCATAAAGGGAAGCTCCTCCTCAAGATGACGCTTCATTGTTGCAGGGTAAAAAGTAAGCCCGCGAGCGATATTTAAGTATAGAGTCAGAATTCCATCTGCCGTGAGGAACGCCTCAGGTATCGAAAGCCGCTTGTTAGCGGAATCATCAAGTGTTCGCTCAAGCCATTGTGTGGCTGCTGTATATGCGGGATTTGCAGACTGCGCTATCAGGTAACGTGAGAGCGAACATATGCGTTCGCTGCGCATGGGATTGCGTTTATATGCCATAGCTGAGGAACCAATCTGTCCGGGTTCAAATGGTTCGTCAACTTCCTTCAAGTGTGAAAGCAGGCGGATGTCATTTGCAAATTTAGACGCGCTTTGTGCGATGCCACAGAGTACGGAGACGACGTTATAATCCACCTTACGCGTATAAGTTTGCCCCGACACATCATAACACGCTGAAAACCCCATTTTTTCGGTGATGATTGACTCAAGGCGCTTTACTTTTTCGTGATCACCATCAAAGAGCTCAAGAAAGCTGGCAGCCGTACCTGTTGTGCCGCGGCAGCCGAGCATTTTAAGAGATGAAATCTGGAAGTCAAGCGCGTCAAGATCCATCATCAAATCTTGTATCCAAATAGCGGCTCGTTTGCCGGCTGTCGTCGGCTGTGCAGCTTGAAAATGCGTCCAAGCAAGGGCCGGTGTCTCTTTATGAGCTTCGGCAATATCAGCGAGAGCAGCAATACAACTAATGAGTAGCTTCCTTATATGCAGCATAGCGCGGCGCATAATGATAATGTCAGTGTTGTCGACAACATAGCATGACGTCGCGCCAAGGTGAATAATCCCTTTTGCATGGGGGCAGACATCGCCGTATGCCTTGACATGCGCCATGACGTCATGACGGACTTCACGCTCATATTTTTCCGCGAGCTCATAATCAATATCGTTGATGTGAGCGCGTAGCTCCGCTATCTGTTCATCCGTGATTGGCAGTCCAAGCTCGCGTTCGGCCTCGGCAAGTGCAACCCAAAGTCGGCGCCATGTCGCAAACTTTTCATCAGGGGAGAAAATGCGCTGCATCTCAAGGCTTGCGTATCGGCCGGACAGGGGGCTTTCGTAGTTGTTATGGTTCATATATAAACTCCAAATGTCATTGATAATAACTGGATAACAAAACCGTTAATTTCATTTGCCTCAACGTTTTGCTTGACGCTCAAGCGCAGCACCGACAAGTCCGAGGAATAAAGGATGCGGTCTGTTGGGGCGGCTCTTGAACTCGGGGTGATATTGTACTCCTATGAAGAAGGGATGATCAGACAGCTCTATTGTCTCGACAAGTAGCCCGTCAGGCGACATACCGCCTACTACAAGCCCATTTTTCGTAAAATCGTCAAGATATAGATTATTGAACTCATATCTATGGCGGTGACGCTCGTTTATATAAAGCTCACCATAGCATTTTGCTAAAAGAGTACCGGGTCTGATACTACACGGGTACGAGCCGAGGCGAAGTGTGCCGCCCTTATTGATTTCATCGCTCTGACCGGGCATGAAATCAATTACCTTATGTTGTGAATTAGGATCAAATTCACCGGAGTTAGCATCAGCCCAGCCAATGACGTTGCGTGCGAACTCAATAACGGCAACTTGCATTCCGAGGCAAAGGCCGAGATACGGAATCTTATTCTCACGGGCATATTTTGCCGAAAGAATTTTACCTTCAATACCGCGCGGGCCAAATCCACCGGGAACGACGATACCATCGACATCGCCAAGAAGCTCATCACAGTTATTCTCATCAACTATTTCGGAATCTATCCACTTAATATCAATTATTGCTTCGTGATCATAGCCTGCATGGTGGAGAGCCTCAGCAACGGAAAGATATGCGTCGTGAAGCTGAACGTATTTGCCAACAAGGGCAATTTTTGCAGTCTTTGTGCGGTGTTTGATGCGTTCGATAAGCTTTTCCCAGTTGGAGAGGTCTGGTTCTGGCGCGTCTATATGAAGCTCACGGCACACAATTTCAGAAAAACGCGATGCTTCAAGCATTAGCGGTGCTTCATATAAAACAGGAACTGTCACATTCTCAATTACGCAGTCAGGCTTAACATTGCAGAAACTTGCAATCTTACGGTATATGCTCTCGTCGGTTATCGGCTCATCGGAACGGAGCACAATAATGTCCGGTGTGATTCCGGCGCTAAGAAGCTCTTTTACGGAGTGCTGAGTTGGTTTTGATTTATGCTCGCCAGATGCTTGAAGGTATGGCACAAGAGTTACATGAATATAAATAGCATTCTCTCGGCCGACATCAAATCCAACCTGTCGTATCGCTTCAAGATAAGGCTGGCTTTCAATATCGCCGATTGTGCCGCCGACTTCTGTTATTACGATGTCAGCTTCAGCCTTGCGCCCGACGTTATATATAAATTCTTTTATTTCGTTTGTTATATGAGGGATAATCTGGACGGTACTGCCGAGATATTGCCCCTGGCGTTCCTTTTGTATGACATTAGAAAACGCCTTACCAGTAGTTAGGTTTGAATATTTATTAAGATTTTCATCAATAAAACGCTCGTAGTGACCGAGGTCGAGGTCGGTTTCCGCACCGTCTTCTGTTACATAAACTTCACCATGCTGGTAGGGGCTCATTGTTCCAGGATCGATATTAATATAAGGGTCGAGCTTTTGTGCGGCGACTTTAAGGCCACGAGCCTTTAGAAGTCTGCCGAGCGATGCGGCTGTAATTCCCTTGCCTAATCCGGAGACAACGCCACCGGTTACAAAAATGTACTTAGTCATATGTACCGTCCTTTCACATAACACACGGCGCTGAAACTTTTATAGCGCCGTGCGTCGTTTTCACACATTTTAAGCATGATTATTGCTATTAAATTTATTAATCGCCCTGTAAAACAGGGGAATATTATATTTAATAATTACAAAATAATTACATAGAAAAAACGGCCAAAACAAACATACCCTGTCAATTTTTGTCCATATTATTATGCAGTCAGATTGATCTGCCATTTAGTTTTCTGCTTTACTAATGGGGACTTTTGTGTGACCCACACACATCATGTATTATACACTATAATTTCCGCTAAGTACAGATTTTTTCTTTTGATTATCAGCTATTTTATAAGAGGCCAAAAAAAACAATACAGCATTTATCATAAATTCCTAATTATTATATGTATGTCTTATTGGCTCAACTATTGTATTATTTTTACATTACCTAACTCTCATCAACAAGCGGCGCGCCAAAGACACGATAAATTTTTCACCATTTTGTCATTATACTAAATCATTTTGCTTGTGACAAGTATTTTTTTATAAAAACATTAAACTTATATTTTTTTTCGCTCACTAACTGTCTTAAGTTATAAAAAATAATATCTTAGTGCAAATTAAATACCCTCGATATGTGCCTTATACATATATCGAGGGCTTTGTTTTGAATTATTACTTAATCGCTTAATGTATCCTTCATAAGGCTCAGCTTTATTTATAAAGTCTATAAAATAATAAGTTTCACCACGGTTTACGACAACTATGGCTCTTGTAATGCGGGTTGTAAGCATTATACAGTCTTTACTGTCCTCATCGTTTGCAAAACCATACCATCATACCATTCAGAAAACGCTGCTCTGAGCTTAAGTTTTAGCTCGACATTCTTCGGAATGTTTTACTCTTTTTCAGGTTTTTTGAAAACAAGCTTGACATTGACCCGATGTTAAAGTTTGCAATGGAGTTGAAAACAGGAGGATTACCCTATGCGAATGAAAGAAATTTGCGAAAAGACCGGGCTCACAGACCGTGCCGTGCGTCTGTATATCAGCAGCGGTCTGCTCGCGCCAAAACGATCAACAAGTTACAACGGTTACACATCCATACATTTCAGTCAAGAAGACCTTAAGAAACTTGAAAGTATTGCCGTGCTCCGGCGTGCTGGTTTTAGTATGTCTGACATCCGTGAAATGCAGAATGACGCGTCTTGTATCACCGGAAAGATACAATCCCGCTGTTCTGAACTCGAAAAGGAACTGGCGGAAAAATCTATGATTCTGAAAGCCTTGTCAGCGTCGGAAACAACCAAAGCAGATAGTGTCGATGAACTTGCGGCTCTGCTGAAAGAACCAGCAGGAAGCGCATCAGTACCGAAGGAGGATTCCATTATGAGAAAGATTTCGAAAAAATGCTTCACAACAGAGTATGGACGTTTATTGCACTGCCGTTTCTGGTGATCGGAATTTGGTTCATGTTCTCGCTGTGCATACGCGCCGTTTTCACAGATTTATCTCTGAAGTCCGGCGGAGGTTATGTGCTGAATTATCACGGTCCTGAAGACTGGACAGATATCGTGTTTGGTATCCTGCCGTCTATCTGCCTTATCATCACTGCCGCCATGGCTGTTGTGCATTTCCTCACAAGGAAGCGCGGCTTCCTTATCGCGGCGATGGCCGGGATTCTCGCAGCCGTTGTGCTTATTCTGTTAGCACCTACATATGTTATTGAAAAGATTAGGTTTCTTGCCTTCATTGATTACCGTTTTTCGTTTTTGTTTCACTTGGCTCCTTTTCATGTTAAACATGTTTTTATCATTTGGCATCTCAAGTTGCTGGGTCCATTAGCAATCTCCTTTATCTTCTGTGTAATCGGGCTATTCCGGTCTTTCAGGGAATCGACAGTAGATGAATCAATATGATATATTTAATAACAACTGGGCGATATCCTCTGGCTATAATTATAGATTTGCGAATAAATGCAGAAGAAAAAAGCTAACTGATTATCAAAAATCAGTTAGCTTTTTTACAATAAATATGTCGAAAATGGTGCCACAGACAGCTATAAACCTAACTTTCGTGTCAGGACACGGTTTTTTCATATAAGGATTACTCCCACTCTATTGTTGCCGGTGGTTTTGATGTGATGTCGAAGACGACGCGGTTTATGCCGGGGACTTCGTTTGTAATTCTTGATGATATTTTCGCAAGAAGCCCGTAGGGAATGCGTGCGAATTCGCACGTCATAAAATCAGTTGTGCGGACGGCACGCAGTGCGAGCACGTATTCATACGTGCGGCAGTCGCCCATTACACCGACGCTCTTCGTATCGGTGAGAACAGCAAAGTATTGGTCTGCGCGTGTGCGCGTGGAGCCCATTTCCTCTCGCAGTATAGCGTCAGCCTCGCGAAGAATGTTGAGCTTTTCGCGCGTGACTTCACCGATGACGCGTATGGCAAGACCAGGGCCGGGGAAGGGCTGGCGGAATACAAGCTTCTTCGGAAGCCCGAGCAAAAGACCAAGCCTGCGGACTTCATCCTTGAAAAGCGCGCGAAGCGGCTCAATGACGCCTTCAAAGCCAAGCTTCTCCGGCAAGCCGCCGACATTGTGGTGGCTTTTTATAACAGCTGAGTTTATACCGGACTCAACGACATCAGGATAAATCGTCCCTTGCGCAAGAAAATCAATGTGACCAAGCTTTTTTGCTTCTTCCTCGAAAACACGCGCGAACTGTTCACCGATGATTTTCCGCTTTGTTTCCGGTGAGGTTACACCTGCAAGCTTGGAAATGAACCTATCGGTTGCATCTACCCATCGGAAGTTGATATTCTTTTTTGCAAATACATGGCGAATTTCATCCGGTTCGTTTTTACGCATGAAACCGTGATCAACAAAAATACACGTTAGCTGTCCCGGAATTGCGCGCTCAAGCAGAGCTGCGCAAACGGATGAGTCAACACCGCCTGACAGCGCAAGGAGGACTTTTTTATCACCGACGCGATCTTTGATAAGCTTTATCTGCTCCGAAAGGTAATTCTCCATCGTATATCCACCCTTTGCGGAGCATATGCGATAAAGGAAATTGCGGATTATTTCAGTACCATTTTGTGTGTTTTCAACTTCAGGGTGGAACTGAACTCCATAAATTGAGCGATCGCGATTCTCAACCCCGGCTATCATGCACTGCGCTGAGCTTGCTGTTACATCAAAGCCGGGTGGGGCAACTGTAACCTTGTCCGTATGACTCATCAGGACACGCCTTTGTCCGCCTTGACCGTAAAAAAGAGGGCAATCCTCTCTTAACTCAGCTAAAACGGTGCCGTATTCACTTTTTTCGCTTGATGAGACGACACCACCCATCATATGGCAAATAAGCTGCATACCGTAGCAGATGCCAAGAATGGGTATACCCATCTCAAGGATTTGGGGGTCACAGGCTGGAGCGCCTTCTTGATTGACGCTGCCGGGCCCGCCGGTGAGGATAATTCCTATAGGAGCAATTTTCGATACGTCAACAGCGCTAATGGTGTGCGGCATGATGACGGAATAAACTCCGCATTCGTGGACGCGGCGGGCGATAAGCTCCTTGTACTGCCCGCCAAAATCAATAATAAGAACTGTTTCCCTTGCCAAAACGATACCTCAGTATTCGTAAGTTTTTATTATAGATTCTGCAACTTCACGCCGCTTGATACAGCGATCCATTGCGTTTTTTCAATATATCTGTGAGCTTCTGCCTCTGTCATTTTAAGCGCTTAATGAGAATTAATTTCGCGCGGTTGATAATTCGTATTTCTTCCATTGGGCTCATAAGCGACTCGGCTCGGCGGCCGGCCGCTCGCAGACGCATATTTACCGCATAAAGAAGATCTACAAGCTCGGTCGCATCATACCGTTCATACGGTTTTGTCAGTACAATTATACCATAATCCTTTGTTTTCTGCTGCACTTGCTCATAAAGCTCGCTTCTAACGAATAAAAGGCACAGCTGTCGACTCATAACGAATAAGATCAACGGCAAGCCGCAACCCAAAGTCATCCGGCAGAGGGGTATTGATTATTACAATATTGTAAGGATGACTGGACATGAGACGGCGTGCTTCATCGGCACCACCAGCCGCAGCGTCACCCACAGCCGTTTTTAAAATATAGCGTCCGTCACGAGGGAATTGCCGACCATCTGGATAAATGTATGCTACAGTACATACGAACCATTCTGCCGTGAATCGGGAGCCACGGAACGGACGATAATGTAGATGGGTCGGGGCGTAGCAAAAGATTCGACTGGACAATATCGCTATAACCGGCAATGGCTGAAGCGTCGAAGGATATGCCCTCATCAAATGCACGCCGAAACTCGGTCGGCATTATTGTAATACATTATTGAGCGCCAGTGATGTCACAGAAGGAAAGGCGAATGAACTTAACGTTCTCCTCTTCCACGTAGGATATGACATCGTCTTTTGTATACATGTCTGCTACCATCCTTTCACGCGGCACAAAGCAGTTACGGACAGAAAGGCGCTATCATCACCTGTATTCCTTGGGGAATAGAAAAGGCACACGTGTGTTGCCAGCAGTGATTTACCAAGGCGATAAATATGAATTTTGTGCTAATTAACGATAAAACATTATAATAAATGCGCGTTTTGTTGTCAACGGTTTTTACTGCAATACCCGATGGTATTTACAATAAAGCAACTGTCCGTTCAAATAATACTATTGACATAACATGGAATAAACTGTATGCTTTAAACATCATACAAATATAAAATTGTTTGTGAAATTTTGTAATCGTGCATTATCAGGTGCCATTGAATTATTGAGGAATTTAATGAAAATGGCTGTAAAATTAAAAAAGGAAGATAATAGTGGTAAAGACAGGCCTAAAAAAATAGAAAAGAATGCAGCTTTTCTTTGCGTGCGGACTGTTGCCATACGCATAAAAAGCTTTTTCGTGCAGCAGTGGAGGACGAGCCCTGCCGTTTTTACTGCTATTTCTGCCCTTGTTCTCAATTTTTTTATAGAGATATTTTGCGCCCGCTCAATAGCTGGTGGCGTTGTGAATATGGTGTCAAATCCGCTGATATATCTATACAACTCAGCTATACTTTTTGCTTTTTTATCAATTTCGCTTTTGTTCCGCAAACGGTTTTTCGTATTTTTTTTAATTTCAATAGTATGGCTTGGTTTAGCAACGACAAACTGCGTTTTACTCGGATTTAGAACGACGCCGCTTTCCGCGATTGATTTTTCAATATTTTTAACTGTTGTTCCGGTCGTAAAGCATTACTTGAAAATATGGCAAATAATACTGATAGTACTTGGAATCCTTGTTGTGATAAACGCCATTGTCCGTCTTGGGATCAAGTGCCCGAAGGAAAAGCTTCCGACAATGAAAAGAATTCTGCCTTTTATGATATCATCTTCCCTTGTTATATGGGTGACGATAACGTCGAGCGATACCGGTGTGCTGCCGAATCAGTTTACAAATATTGCTAACGCATATAAGGATTATGGCTTTGTTTACTGCTTTTCCCGCAGCATCGTTGACCGCGGCATTGACGAACCCGATGATTATGATAAAGAAATGATAGACGATATTGTATCTGAGATTGAGGAAAATGATAAAGATTATACCACGCACTCAAGTGTGAAGCCAAATATAATATTTTTACAGCTTGAGTCTTTTTTCGATCCCAAACACCTAAAAAATTATGGGTATTCCGGTGATCCAACGCCTGTTTTCACATCTTTAAAGGAGAAGTACCCCTCCGGTTATCTTACGGTTCCTGTCTTTGGCGCGGGCACCGCCAACATTGAGTTTGAAGCTTTAACCGGTATGAAGGTTTCGTTTTTTGGTGCAGGTGAATACCCGTATAAAACGGTGCTTGCCAATAAAACGTGCGAAAGTGTCTGTTATAATTTAAAGGAATTCGGTTACCATACAACAGCGATACACAACAACACAGCCGTGTTTTACGGACGCGATATCGTTTTTGCAAACTTAGGCTTTGATAACTTCATATCTATTGAAAATATGTATGGCGTCACATACAATGAATGCGGTTGGGCAAAAGATTTTTGCCTGACCGGGGAGATTATGAAGACGCTTACGACTACCGACACACTTGACTTTATCTATACTATTACAGTTCAGGGGCACGGGCGTTACCTGTCTGATGCGGAATACGAGAAAATTATTAGTGTCGACGGTGTTAACGAGGACATGAAGGAGCAGCTATCGTTTGAATATTACCTCAACCAGTTGCGTGAGGACGATGAGTTTATCGGCGACCTTACGAATGCTCTTTCCAGTTACGATGAGCCTGTTGTGCTTGTGATGTTTGGCGACCATTTGCCGAACTTTGAATTTACGGCAGATGATCTTGATAACGGCAATATTTTTCAAACTGAATATATAATATGGTCAAATTTTGAGCTTATCGTCGATGATAAAGACCTTGCTGCATATCAGCTTTACGCATATGTTACGGGTCTTTTCGGGCTTGATTCAGGTGTAATAGCCAGCCTTCATAGAACACTATCAGATGACGACAACTATTTAGTGATGCTAAAAACACTGATGTACGACATGATATACGGAGAAGGCGATGCTTTTGGGGGTGTAAACCCGTATAAGCCGACGAACCTTGTATTTGGAATCGGTGATTACAAAATTACAGGAGCACGGAGATTTACGGACACAGTATATGTAACAGGTGTGGGCTTCACTGAGTCAAGTGTTGTTTATATCAATAACTTTAAGCAGGATACGATATTCATAAATGAGAACACTCTTATGATTTCATCGAAAAGATATAGAGACGGCTGTGTGCTGACAGTAAAACAGCTTTGTGCGAATGGCCATGTGCTTAATACTACAAAACCATTTTACGTTGATATAGCCCGCTGATTGTGCGGAGAGAAAAAAAGCTCCCTTGATTTAGTCGAGGGAGTTTTTGTTGCTGTTTATTTTATACGCAGCACTTTAGTATAGCACCGTCACGGAAGCTGCGCCACCGCTTCGCAGTATATGCACCTGTATGTACGCGAGTCTGCCTCTGAAAGCCGGAATTCAGAGACCAGCTCCGGTTCAATTGTTGTGATACAGCGAGGGTTTTTACATTTTAACACACCTACAAGGCTCTTCGGAAGCGTCAGACGCTCACGCTTGTATAATTTACCTCCGCGGATAATATTGACTGTTATACCGGGATCGATGAAGCCGAGTACATCAAGATTAATGTCAATTACACGCCCTATTTTTAGGATGTCTTTACGCCCCATCTTGACGCTGTCAGCGTTTGTTATCATTGCAACGCTACAGTCAAGCTCGTCAAGGTGCAGCGTGCGGTATATCTCCATACCCCGTCCGGCTGTTATATGATCGAGGACAATACCATTTTCTATCTTTCCTATTATCATAACCTCATTCCTCCTTATGTGCACATTACGCCATATTAAACGCGGATTTCAAGGAGCCACAGGATTAGCGCCATACGGATGAATTTGCCGTACCTGACTTGTTTGAAGTAACAGGCGCGAGGATCATCATCGACGGCAACAGATATTTCATTAACACGCGGAAGCGGGTGCATAATTGATAAATCGGGTTTTGCGCTTTTCAATTTATCCGGGGTGAGAATATAAGTGTCCTTTAAGCGCAGATAATCAGCTTCGTTGAAGAAGCGCTCTCGCTGAACGCGCGTCATGTAAAGGATATCAAGGGAAGGCATGGCGTCTTCAAGCGAGGCCGTCTCTACAAATGGTATATGAGAGGGTATGAGCGTTTCTTCTTTTACATAATCGGGGATGCGAAGCTCCTCGGGTGATATAAGCACGAAAGATACATCAGGATAGCGGGACGTGGCGTTTATCAGCGAATGAACAGTGCGCCCGAATTTTAAATCACCGCATATGCCAAACGTCAATCCGGAAAAGCTGCCCTTTTCACGCTTGATTGTCAAAAGATCAGTCAGTGTTTGTGTCGGATGGTTATGCCCTCCGTCACCGGCGTTAATAACCGGAACAGTTGATTTCATTGAAGCAACAAGCGGCGCTCCCTCTTTCGGATGTCGAATAGCAATAATATCGGCATAACAAGCGACAGTGCGGACGGTATCGGCGACGCTTTCTCCTTTTGAGACGGAGCTGCTTACCGCCTCTGAGAAGCCAAGGACAACGCCGCCAAGCTCATACATAGCCGCTTCAAAGCTCAGGCGTGTCCGGGTTGACGGCTCGTAAAAAAGTGTCGCCAGCTTTCTTCCGTTGCAAGCGTGCGCATATTTGATGGGGTTTTCGATTATATCTTCCGCTGTCGTAATCAGCTCGTTTATCTCGTCGACAGTGAAGTCTTTTATATATATACAGTGCTTCATAATTTATATATTTATCCATCCCTCGTCTGCCGGATTGTCACGGAAAGCAATAAGTTTTTTGACATCCTCAGGTTTTATATAGCCAAGTTCAATAGCAGTATCAACTATGGTGTCAAAATCTGTGAGGGAAATATTTTTCACACCGGCAGCACTCAGCCTTTTGAAACTTATATTCATATTGTATGTAAATATGCTTGCGACACCGACAACATCAGCACCGGCGCCACGCAATACATCAACGGCGTCGAGGACGCTTCCGCCCGTTGAGATTAAATCTTCGATGACGACTGTTTTCATCCCAGCGGTAAGCTTTCCTTCTATGTGATTGTTACGGCCGTGGCCTTTCGCACTTGCGCGAACATAACCCATCGAAAGGCCGAGGATGTGAGCGGCGATAGCAGCGTGCGGTATTCCGGCAGTGCTTGTACCCATCAGCATCTCGGCATCAGGGTAGTTCTCACGCATAGTATCAGCAAGAGCGTATTCAATTTCACTCCGTACGGTGACATCGGAAAGAGTAAGTCTGTTGTCACAGTAAACGGGGCTTTTTATGCCGCTTACCCATACAAACGGCTCGTTCGGGCGGAAAAACACAGCGCCTATTGACAGCAGCGCCTCGGCAATCCTTCTTTTTGTTTTAGCGTTTGTGCTTGTACTTGTGCTGGTGTTCATATATGTGTTACCTCCGTATATATGTCAGATTTGTTTTTTCCGAATAATCATATCATCCGATAAAATCTGCGAGGCACCGACGATATGCGCCAATCGGATCAGGAGATGATGTTATAGGGCGTCCTACGACTATGTAGTCTGAGCCAAGCTCGCGCGCGATAGCCGGTGTTGTCACACGCACTTGATCGCTCATATCGCCGCCTGAAAAGCGGATACCGGGAGTCACGGTGATAAAATCATCGCCGCATACTGCATGGACGCGCTCAGCTTCAAGGGGTGAGCAGACAACGCCGTCAAGTCCCGCGGCGCGCGCGTTTTGCGCGTAGCTCATCACGACCTCCTCAATCGGATGGGAGATTAAAAGCTCATGTCGCAGCATTTCGGGGGATGTGGATGTAAGCTGGGTTACAGCAATGAGAAGCGGGCGGCTGCCGTCAGGCCGCGTCAGCCCCTCAATAGCGGTTTTCATCATAGCCTGCCCGCCGGCGGCATGGACGTTGCACATATCAATATCAAGGGTACGAAGCGAGCGCATAGCGCTAAAAACGGTGTTCGGTATGTCGTGTAGTTTTAGGTCAAGGAAAACTTTATGGCCGCGGGATTTTATTTTTTTAACTATATCAGGCCCCTCGGCGTAAAACAGCTCCATCCCGATTTTTACAAACGGGCGCTCGCTGCCAAAAAGAGCAAGAAAATCAAGCGTTTTTTCTCCGTCAGGAAAGTCACAGGCTATGATTACATCTCTTTTGTGTTTTATGTTCATAAATGCGCCCCTCCGATTATATCGCTTAATTTATTAATTTTATATTTTGTCATAACAGAGGGAAGGGAATTTATAATATCAAGGCAGGCGGTCGGATTTACAAGGTTAGCAGTCCCAACCTGAACCGCTGTTGCCCCTGCAAGCATCATTTCAATGACATCTTCTGCTGTACTGACGCCACCCATGCCAATTATGGGTATTGAAACGGTTTTGTAAACGTCGTAAACCATACGTAAGGCAATAGGGAATATAGCAGGGCCGGACAGGCCGCCTTTTTCGTTTGCAAGTAGCGGGCGGCGACGGCGCAAATCAATTCGCATACCGGGCAGCGTATTAATGAGGCTCACGGCATCGGCGCCGGCCGCTTCTACGGCAGCGGCAACGGCGGCAATGTCAGCTGCAGCGGGCGAAAGCTTTACAATCAGCGGCTTTTTGACGGCGCGACGCACGGCGGACGTCACCTCTGCCGCCATCTTCGGGTCAAGCCCGAATGCAGCACCGCCCCCGTGAACGTTCGGGCAGCTTATATTCAGCTCAATCCATCCGACCTGCTCCTCGAGATCAAGCTTTTCTGCGACAGCAACGTATTCTTCTATCGAAAAACCGCAGACATTTGCCATCACAGACTTGTGAAAATACTTTGCCATAAGAGGAAGCTCGCGCGATATAACGGCGTCGACGCCCGGGTTTTGAAGCCCGACGGCATTGAGCATTCCGGCGGGGCACTCAGCAATGCGCGGCTGCTCGTTCCCGAAACGAGGGTATAGTGTCGTTCCTTTAAATGAAAATGTACCAAGCACGTTTATATCGTAAATTTGCGAAAACTCATAGCCGTATCCGAACGTTCCGCTTGCTGCGATGACGGGATTGTCAAGCATTATTCCGCAAAGTACAACTGACGTATCACAACGCTCGGCAGTATCGTTTCTTTTTACTTCCATAATATCTCTTCCTTTTCAAGCACAGGGCCGTCTTTGCATATGCGCTTGTATCCGGTGACAGTGCGGCATGAACAGCCCATGCAAACGCCGAAACCGCACGCCATCCGCTCTTCAAAGCTGTACTCACCTGATGTTGCGGCAGCTTTATAAACTGCCCTCAGCATCGGCTCGGGGCCGCAAGAGTATGTGTATGTGTATGATCCGGCAGCGGGCAGGGCGTCGGTTACAAATCCGCGTGTGCCGTGCGATCCGTCGGCTGTCGTTACTGTTACAAAAGCTCCGATTTCACGGAACTTATCTTCATAAAATACTTCTTCCGCAGTGCCGAACCCGAGGATTACGGCGACGTGCTTTCCCTCGGCTATTAGGCGGCGGGCAAGAAGATAAAGGGGTGACACACCGCACCCCCCGCCAATGAGGAGAGGATAAGGGCCGCTTTTTTTTGTGTCATACCCGTTGCCAAGCCCTGTTAAGAGATCGAGCTCCACTCCCGGGCGAAGCGTCGACATGAATTCGGTGCCGCCGCCGACGTTTTTATAAATGAGAGTTAAAACCCCGCTGCCGTCACCGCTACAATCGTATATATCGCAAACAGATATTGGGCGGCGAAGGAAATATCCGTCAAGCTTGATGGCGACAAACTGCCCCGGGCGCGTGATGTCTGAAACATCGCCTAAAAGCTTCATTTCGTATGTTGCCCGCGCGATTTTTTCGTTTTTTATTATAGTAAATGTCTTATTCATATGTTCTTTGCTACAACTTCCGTGCGTTTTCGTTTGTTTTATGCCTTTCCGAGCAGATATTTTTCAATTTCAGGGGCTATCCACGCCACTTTGCCACCGCATATGGTGAGAAGGCAGCGGCAATCAACCCGCATACCGGCGAATGGCGTACTTTTCCCCATTGAAATGAACTCACAAGGATCAACAGCGAACCCGTCACCGAAGCAAAAGAGCGTAAAATCGTCGCGTCGTGTGGGCAGACCGAATCTGCGGCGCAGGTTCTCCGACATT
>FZPS01000179.1_pt25 | contig 65265 bp, 58 predicted proteins | sample 1817821 | NCBI WGS metagenome assembly FZPS01 (sample SAMEA104158645, study PRJEB21678) | metagenome | place: Germany | collected 2015-04-21
CGTTCGGTTATATACTTTCTCAAGCGGCCGTGATCTTTATAGTCAACAAACTCTATTTTATCAACGCAAAAGCTGCATACCTTTTTTTTCTTTACTCGTTTCGGTTTCAAGCGTCAATTGCCTCCTTGTATAATGTATTTAGGTTATTTATTAGGAAAACCTATAAACCTATTCTTTACATCTTCTATCTGTCAGGAGATAATTGTCTTATTAGATTGAGAGAATTATCGTTGCCTCCTTGAGCTTTTATGCTCGTACTTGAAAGACTGATACCTCTCTCTAATAAGCAGTTCGCGTATGAGTTGGATGTTGGTTGCCAGTTTGGCTTCTCTCCGTATTTAACACAAGGTAGTGACGCTTATTAGATGAGTGGACTCCCAATCTAAAATAATTTGTTTGAGGTGTATTTATGTTTTTTGTTGGTATTGATATTGGAAAAAATAATCATGTAGCTTCTATGATGGATGACAGTGGGAAGATAATTTTTAAGGCTTTTTCTTTTTCAAACACTTCTGATGGTGCAGACGCTCTCTTATCTAAGCTTTCCTCTTATTCTTCCAACACTGCCGATTTTGAGATTGGCATGGAAGCTACTGGCCATTATTGGCTTTCTGTTTACTCATTTCTCTATGGTAAAGGTTTCCTGATTCATGTTATTAACCCCATACAGACCGATGGCTGGCGCAAAGGTGTTGAGATTAGAAAACGCAAGAACGACATCATTGATTCTATCCTCATTGCTGATTTAATCCGCTACGGACAGTTTGTGGAAACCCGCCTTTCTGACGAGGATATTTTTTCCCTCCGTAACTTGACCCGTTTCCGTTCCTATCTGGTGGAGTCTATCAGTGATTTAAAGCGCAAGGTGGTCTGTGTCCTTGATCAGGTGTTTCCTGAATATCAATACATATTTTCAAACATTTTTGGTAAGACCTCAAAGGAGATTCTATGCCAGTTTTCTTCACCAATTGATTTTGAATCCGTTTCAGCAGATGCTTTGGCACAACTGCTTACACAGCTAAGTCGCCAAAAGGTTGGTGCTGAGAAAGCAAAGCAACTTAAATCTGCTGCTTCTAATTCTTTTGGCATCACCTTTGCCAAAGACAGTTTTTCCTTTCAACTAAGGGCTTTAATTGAGCAGATTTCTTTTATTGAACAGCAAGTAAAGGATACAGAACGCGAAATCAGCCGTCTGATGGAGAAACTAGGCTCTCCCATAACAACCATAACTGGTATTGGAAACGTCACTGGCGCTACGATTATCGGTGAAATCGGTGACATATCTAAGTTTAGCAGCCCCAGAAAACTGGTAGCATTTGCAGGTATTGATGCTTCAGTTAGTAAATCCGGTGAATACGAATCTACACATAATGTCATGAGCAAACGCGGTTCACCATATTTACGTAAAGCCATTTTTCAGGCTGCCTTGATTGCTTCTTTTAAAGACCCTGTATTAAGCGCTTTCTATCAGAAAAAGCGGGCAGAAGGTAAACATCATCTTACCTGTGTTGGTGCAGTTTCTAGAAAAATGTGTAATATCATTTATGCTGTCCTAAAGAATAACCAACCTTATGTGCCCAAAGCTTAATTCCATGTAATTATATATTGTTTCAGGTTTGTAATAATACAAGCCTTTTTGTGATGCCTGTTTTTAGTTGGATCTCATTTATAGTTTTTTTACATATTTTATTTGACTTTTAATAGTTGGTCTTTCTTATGGTAATTTCTTCATCATTACCGTCTTATTATATTCTCTATCCCAGATTAAAATCCTTTTTTCCCAATTTTCTTGCCCAACAATTAAATAAAGATAACCTCTTTATAATCGAGTAGAGGGGGCGATTAGCCCCCGACCTCTCGCACCACCGTACGTACCGTTCGGTATACGGCGGTTCACCAAGCTTTACGAATTTCCTGGTATCTCTTCACTAAACTCATGAGCCCTTGACTTTGCCAATAGGCGTTGTTGAGGGCTCTATTTAATACCCCTGACATACGCCAGTATCCCTTTCGGGCATTGGCAAGCTCATGGACTACCCATTCCGGAAGTTTCAAATTCCTTAGTTCTCGATATCTTGTTTTAACTTTCTTCCATTGTTTCCACAAGCACATGCGGAGTCTTCTTCTTATCCATCCGTCGAGTTCCTCAAGTTTGCTGGGTGTTTCCGATAGTGCGAAGTATCCCAGCCATCCGCTAAGGTATGTGTTTAGTCTGTCTATTCTCTGTGTTATTCCATGTCCGTTGCTTCTTGAGGTTATCTCTCGGATTTTGTTCTTAACTTTGTCTATGCTCTGTGGTGCTATTCTTATCTTGGTTGTTCCATCTTTAGTGATATACATGCTGAAGCCGAGGAATTTCCTCTTCCAGGGTCTGTCCACTGCGCTCTTTTGCTCGTTTACTTTGAGTTTTAGTTTATTCTTCAGGAAAGCTGTTATGCTTTCCATTACCCGCGGGTACCCATCGAAGATGGGTGCCGCTCTTTTGCTTTTGACGTAGATGTTGCAGTCGTCTGCATATCTTACGAATTTGTGTCCTCTTTTCTCTAGTTCTTTGTCAAGGTCGTCAAGGATTATATTGGCAAGAAGTGGACTTAGGGGCCCGCCTTGAGGTGTTCCTTCGTCGGTAATCATGACTACTCCGTTTATCATTACTCCTGCCTGTAGATAGCTGCGTATGAGCTTTAATACGCGCTTGTCTTTTATCTTGCGAGCTACTCTGGCCATGAGTATGTCATGGTTTACTCTGTCGAAGAATTTCTCAAGGTCCATGTCCACTACCCACTGGTATCCCTCTTGAACATATTGACGTGCTTTCCTTACTGCGTCATGGGCTCTTCGGTTGGGCCTGAATCCGTAGCTTGCATCTGAGAATTCCGGGTCAAAGGTGGGTGTTAGTACTTGCAACAGAGCCTGCTGGATTAGGCGGTCTGTGACGGTGGGGATTCCTAACAGTCTCACTCCTCCGCTGGGTTTCGGGATTTCGACCCTGCGCACTGGTTGAGGTTGATAGGTCCCCGTGAGAAGTTGTTCCTTTATCTGAGGCCAGTTTTCTCGTAGGTGTGACCGGAGGTATTCTACCGGCATGCCGTCTACGCCTGGCGCTCCTTTGTTTTCTTCTACCCGTCGCAGCGCTTTTGTCATATTCTCTCTTGATACTACCTTCTCCATCAGGTGGATATCATGGTCCTTCGGGGATATCTTCTCGGGTTGTGCCGGATACATACTCGGCCCTCCCTGAGACCCTTGCGGCTTCACCGTTTCTTTCCCAGGGTAGGTCCCTTGCGGGGTTTTCTGCTGTCTTTGTATGTTTCTCGAACTTGCCAAGTTTTATCCCTCGCTTTGTGTTCGGCCCTTCGTCGGCATGACGTCTATGCCGGCTACTATGGCCTCTGCTGACTTCTGACGGTTCAGCCGGGTCTCTCAGCCCGGGTTGTTAGTTTCCCTAACGTTTCCGCCAGACCTCCCCGGGTAAGAACAATAGCCTTCGCCCCGTATACCTGCCGCATTTACTACACAGTCCCTTGGCAGTGTTGGATTTCGTTTTGTTTAGCAAACTCATCCGAACTGTATAGCCTTGTATGTGGTTCGTGTTCCTCAGGCCGTGGCTTTGCTTACAGCTTCCTTCAGATTCTACCTCACGATAGACACCCTTGCTGTTTAGCTAATGGTCGCCGCTGCCAGCCCCATAGCAGACTTTCACTGCCGAGCTATTGCCCATGCCGGGCACACTAAGAATAAACCTGCCCTTTATAGAGGCAGGTTTATTCGTTTTTTTGTATTTTTCACTGATTCAAGAATCTGTCGAGCTCGCTCAGAGACTCAATGTCAAAAATATTTTCCGCAATTAATTCAAGAGTCGGCCTGGCCTGACCCAAGATTCTTTCTTTATACTCAGAGGGTAGTTCTCCAAGTTTTTTGCACAGTTGCCTGATTATGGTCTCAGCTATACCTTTCCCTACGCCTTTTTCAATGCCTTTTTCCAGTCCTTTTTCCAAGCCTTCTTCAAACCCTCTTCTGTATATCTCAGGGTCGATTATCATTTTTGCCATTTCATTCACCTCCTGCTCAATGTCTTTTAACTCTTCGCTGAATAGTTCCCCGGCCAGGGTGCTGAGTTCGAGTTCTTCGCTTAAGTTTATTATCCGCAGCGGGAGCATGATGTAGAGCTTTTGCCTTTTATAATAGTCCGGATCCATGTTCCCAGATTTTGAAAGTCGGTACTATGTATTTTATTTTCTCTTCTGTATACGGCATTTTTATTGTGAGGTTTAGTTCGTCAGGTGGACATAGTCTGTTGATTTGAAAGGTAATTTATACTCCACAAAATGCTTGTAATTCAGCTAATACCTAAAAACGCTGATATTTTTTCATCTCTTCCTAAAAAATAGTCTTCAATTATATTCCATCTTTCTTCATCAGTCATTTTTTTCTTCATAAATTCCATTAAAACTTTTTGAGATCTATTTCTCTTCCGCTCAATATCGGTGAGAATGCCGTTACTATAATTTGACTGAGATAATCTTCGCAACTTGGCGGGATCGTTAACTCTTACAAAAATCTCAGTATTTTTGCCGCCTATTATTTCATAACTGGCCAACCCAAAAAGTTCGAGTAATATCGCTAAGTAAACAATATTATTTTGATTATTATTTTTACTTATAGCAACATATGTGGAAAATGTATTTTTACTTATATTAGGACTACACTGAGAAATCAATCGGGAAAGATAGTTTTTCAAAATCGTATAGTTGGAATTCATAACTCTGTAAACCAGTTCATCTCTATTATGTGCTTTTCTTTCTTGTATAAATTTGAATTTGTCAACATTTTGATTAAAACCAGTATTGCGAGAGATATCTGCCACAAATAAGTCTAATAAGACATTGGGCAATTCATCGTTTCTAGAAGACGTTTGAAATTCCTTTTTATAAGTCTCCTTAAACTGCAACTTCGTGAAAACCTCTCCGCGATTTTTAAATCCGGCAAATATCTTCGTGAGTTTTGTAGCACAATCTTTTAACTGTTCACAAATATTATCAAAATCGTCATTAAAGTGAATTATAACATTAATTCTTGGAGAGATTTTTTCATCATTTGAAAAAGAAAATAATTCACCTTCAAAAAAGCTCCGTTTAAATTGTGCAAAAGTTAAGTGATTAAAGTCTTTCTCCCACAGAAGAGCCATATTCATCTCATATATATTTCCTGTATTATAGATGATCACATCGCCATTTTGGTTATATGAAGGAATTATTCTTGGGCTAACTTCTTCTATTTTTATTGCATATTCTCCAAATCTTTCTAAAAACTCTTGTTCAATGTCGGGTGGAACGTTGATAAAGTTTTTTGTAAAAAGGCTTTTTGGACGTATAACTATTACGGGAAAGTTATATTTAGATTCGAGATCCTTAGAAATCAACAATAGACCGTTTTTTACCTTATTTTCAACTTCAGTTTCATTAAACATGTATGAAAATGCCTCTGGGGAAACCAAAAAGTTTCTGCTTCCTTTATCTTTATAAATCTGATAGAGTTTTCTCATCATTTCTTTAAGTTGATACTGCCGCATGCTTGACAAGCCATAGAGCATTCTAACATATTTCATATCTTTATCAGTAAAATCCGTCATAGCTATACCTTTTATGTTCCTATCTCGAGCCGCTCTGCCAATTTCCTGAACATAATCCGCCAGATTTCCAGTAGGGGCATAATGATATACTAATTGTATATCACTTATATCCACGCCCATTCCGAATGCTTTTGTGCAAATCATAGTTGTATAATCTCCATACTTGAATTTCTCATATGAGTCAACTTTCTCATACTTATCAAAAGACCCATAATATTTCCCGACATAATCTTTATATTTATCTTCAAGGGAATTAAATACATCCTCAACTTGAGAAACGTATGGACAATAAACAAGGCTTTTTATTTTTTTATCGATAAATTCCTCAATTCTCTCTTTTGTTTTATTAATTTTAAAATCCTCTATACTTCCATGTATTTCTTTGTTTGGCAAATAATTAATATCAAAAGAAATATTATCTCGCCTTACATTGCCGAGATATAATTTATGGTTTTTTAAATTCAAACTGGCCACTGTATCAGTTACCACATCTTCACTACCCATATATACGGCTGTTGCAGTAAGGCACAAAATTGGAAATTGTTGACGATTCAATCTTCTGAGCTTATCTATATAATCACCTAAAAACCAGTAATCTGCTCTAAAATCTCTGCCCCATGTAGTTACAAGATGGGCTTCGTCTATAACTATCAACCCTATTTTCCTGTCTCCTATTATACTGTCAATGGCGTTAGCCAACAATAATTCCGGCGAAAGATAGATGATAGAAAATTCTCCATCCTTTATTCTTGATATCCTGCGTTCTTTCTCGTCAAATGTTATTTCTGAATTTAAAAATGTAGCAAATTCTACTTCATTTTCTTCCGTCAATTTAGTTACCTGGTCCCTCATTAATGCTATTAATGGTGTTATAACTATAGTGACGGCTTTCCATTTTTCAGCAATGTGTATGGCCGGTAATTGAAATAACAGAGACTTGCCCGAACCGGTAGGCGCCGTTATAAATATATCGCTATAATCATCACATCCGTTCAATGCTTTTTCACATTGTTTTATGATTTCGGAAATTATATGTCCCTGGGAAATTTCTATTAAGTCATTATTCAAATCAGGATTTTTATAAAATTTAAGAAGTCTAAACTCGCTGTTTTTCCCCCAGTATTTCTTTAATATGTCTAAATACTTATTTTCATCTTCTTTCGCCAGTTCGCTAAATTTATTATGGCGACATACATTTATTTCTAAGCCTGCATAATGACAAAAACTCAAAATAGGAACAACTAATTTCTTATCACCGTCAGATTCAATCAAAAGTTGTATTTTCCCTGGGGTCTCCCCTGCTTGTAATCTATCTTTAAATAATTCGAAACTCGAATCTCTTAAGGATATAATGTTATATTCCTGATTTAAAGGTGAATAATTAATCTCTGCATCTTCATAAAAATTAATAACGCGAATTTCCTCATCATCATATTTATTTATATAAGCAATTGCAATTTTATTTTCTTCTAATTTTATAGCGTCACTATAAAATTTAATATATGGTTTAATTTCAGGTAGTTCTTCCGTTTCTTCTTTAGAAAAATAATCAAGTAATGTAAATTTAGCGTTATCTTCCAGGTCCAGAAAATAAAATTTTTGAAATAGGTTATTATCGATGATATATATATCTCCATCAAATTGTTCTTTAATGTTATTTAGAGATTCAGTAAGAGTAATAAACTCTTCATAATATCCCCAAATAATTAACTCATTTGATGTTAAAAATTTTAAAATTAACTCTCTGGAATAATCGGACAATCGCTTGACATCTACATAACCATTTTCGTTTATCCATTTCTTTTCACTAAGACTATATATAGTTTTTTTTTGTAACTCTTTATAAAAATCCCCTTTAAAACCTTTGAAAAAAATCAGCACCCTGCGCTCTCTTTTTGAAAGAGTAAACAATAATTCATTTAATCTTTTTATAACCGCCGAAGCAATTGCCATAGTTCCTCTTCACCCCTTCATCTTGGTTTTCCTTCGGTTACACCAGTTTAAATTACATAGTCGTTTCATAATCAGGAACAGTTTTTGTATTATTCATATCATTCATGTGTTTTTTGCAAAATGCGTGATGCGTTATTAATAAAACCCCTTCAGCCACATGATATATTTTATTTAAGCCTTGCTCCCCAATTCGGGCAGAAATTAGCCTTCGCAGTCACCGGACTACTCTCAAATCACTTTTGCTATTTAATCTCTTTATTGCTTCACGATTAACTATCTCCTTGAATCTGTTGTATCCGTTAATCCAATCAAAGGTGATATCATCTGAAATTTTTGCAAAATGCTTTTTAGCACATTTAATTTTAGCATCTTCTATGGGAGTTAAATCTTTCTTTTCCTTATCACACTTGGTTTCAACTATAAAATATAACCTGGCAGTTTTATCATCAACTTTATGAATAATAGCCCAATCAGGAGAATAGTTACCATATGGTGTATCAATTACCAATCCGCCCTTTTTCAACTTTGTAAATAGAAGTACGTCCGGATCGGCATCAAGGCTTTTTGCAAATTCATACTCTCCATCACTGTCGACTCTTATGTATTTGTGCAGTGCCTTCTTGTAATCCTCATGTGTCTTGTAGGCTCGTTTATTATTAAGCATTTGGCGTTCTATTTCTTCCACGGAAAATATAGTTTTTTCTTCAAAGACATATCCATCGATTACTTCATAATCTATGTTCCTTACTTCAAACTCCGCCAGTTTGTCAAGTATCAATTTCATAACCTCATCCAGCACAGCCTGCTTCTGTAGCAATGTTTTGTTTTCAATACCTGAAATAATCCTGAAAAGAGCTTTCCTCGGCAAGTTAGTATTATTCATAAGATAGTTTATAATCTCAAAATCAGTTTTTGTCACCTCAATGCCTTCGTCTCCCAGAGACATATTTACCCTGGCCGGATCAGCAAACTTCAGTCTTCTTGAAGCATCATAATCCGCCTTTCCTTCTGCAACTAAAAATTCTCTTTTTAATGCTTTAAACCTCAGCTTTTCATTGATTTCAGAGATGCATTCTGAAATGAATTTTTCGGTATCAATCTTAACCTGATACATAGTCCTCTTAACAATACGATTTCGCAGCTCAGACAGAAGTTTCTGGAATTCCTTTTCGGTAACAAAACTGTGATAACCATTTTGAACCGGCTCTTCGTCGCCGTTTTTAATGTCAATTCTCCGGCTGCCTTGCTCCCGCATCTTCTCAATAAATTTTTCTTTAATATGCATCTCATAAGTCTTCAGTACCGGATTTTTAAACTCGTAATAAAGGATTTCCGCAGCATCCTTTGTAAGCTCATTATTTTTGGGATTGATAATCCCGGCTTCAACCAATTCCACTTTAAATGCCTCTATTGTCTCCGCTACAAGCATTTCCTTCGGAACGCCCGCTTCTTCAAGGGTCGCATAAACAACATCAAAAGTCACCTCTTCTCTATCAAATCCGGCTTCACTGTTGAAGTCTTTCTGCAATGCCTCTGCAAAATGGTCATAGTAGTCATTGGCCACCACCGTCAAGACATTTACATCACTGTGATAGTGTCAAGTTGTTGTAGGATAATTAAAGTTAAAGGTATCCCCTATCCTTTTGATACAAAACCAGCTATATAGCATACCCGCTCCGTTGTATGCCTTTTAATATAGTTGATATTGGAGTCTTTTTACCCATATTAAAAACAGGTATGTTATTTAGCTTCTCATACGTGGTTTTGCTAAATACTTCCTTAGCTTTCTTAATTGTCTCTAGCTTTATGTTGTATTGTTGTTTTGCTTTTGTAAAATGATTGGGAGTTATCTTTCCACCATTTTGACAATAAATCCTTATGTCGGCTATGGCTTTTAGCCCTTTCTTGCTCCAGCCCATAGGTCGAGAACTAAATCGGCTGGATAATACATGGCTAATATGACCCTCTGTGCAGCTACCTCCAACTCCTTCTTTTTTGTATATTGTGATAGCTTTCCAGTTGTTTTTTATGTAGTTTTTAAATTGATTTATTCTCTCTCGTTTTTTAGGGCTCTGGGCAGTCTGCTTAAGTTCATTTACCAGTTTACTAAATCTTGGCAAGTCACCTTCGTAAATGCTGCTGTATACTGCTTTTCTGTATTGCTCTTGCCCAGCTGTTGCTTCAAGAATTGCTTTGTTTAGGTGGTATTTGTCTAGGACTGTTTTGGATTCTTCTAGTTTGTTTGTATGAGTTTCGCTCATAAAACTTAAGATTTTATTGATGAAATTTTTGCAGTTTTGTATTACAATAGTATTCACAAGAGATCCTCCTTTTCAATGGTTTTTTATGGTGATTACATTGTATCAAAAAGTGAGGATCTCTTGTTCTTTTTATCTTTAAAATGTCCTACAATTATTTTACACTATGGCTGAAAGTTGGAGTCAACATTCACGAGCTTCATGAGGAGAATTATATGTGACATATAAGTAACATATCTATTGTGATTTTATCACCTTCAATATGTTGAGATTTTGGTCAAACAGCACTAAATCGGCATCCTTACCTATTTCTATACTACCCTTTGTCCTGTCTAATCCAATAGCCCTGGCCGGGTTTAGCGTAGCCATCCGCACCGCATCCGGCAGGGAAACTCCCACCATGTGCACCATATTGTAAATGGCCTTATTTAACGTTAAAGTAGAGCCTGCCAATGTTCCATCAGCAAGTCTTGCCTCCGGTCCTTTCACAATGACCTTCTGGCCCCCTAAGGTATATTCTCCGTCAGAAAGGCCTGCCGCCATCATAGAGTCAGATATGAGCAAGATCTTATCCTTACCTTTTGCTTTAAGCACTAGCTTCATGGCAGCCGGGTGTAGGTGAATGCCGTCGCAAATCATTTCGCAGTACACTCTTTCATCAACTAATGCTGCCCCCGATATTCCCGGTTCCCTATGAGCAAAAGCCCTCATGCCGTTGAAAATATGGGTTACTTGTGTGACTCCGTAGTCAAAGGCATTTACTGCCGCATCGAAAGTGGCATCGGTATGGCCAGCCGATACGATTATACCCAGATTGCGCAGAAAACTTATTGCTTCCAGGGCACCCGGAAGTTCCGGTGCCAGTGCCACGACTTTGATGGTGCCTTCGGAAAGCTCGATAAACTTTTTCAGCTCATCTAGATCTGGATTTTTCAGGTACTCGGCTGATTGGGCACCTTTTTTCGAAGGAGAAAAATAGGGGCCTTCCAGATAAATTCCCAGCAGCTGTGCACGTGATCCTGTCCTGTCTAATACTTGACTCTTTCCCCTTTGTAATGATATGTAGGAAGCAACATTTTTTATGGCCCTTTCTATATCTTCAGCAGCTGAGGTCATGGTGGTGGACAAAAATCCCGTAACACCGTTTAGTAAATAAAAGCTGGCCATAGCGTCCAATGCTTCAAGGCTTGAGTCCATGGTATCATAACCGGATATGGCATGAGTATGGATATCTATGAAGCCCGGTGCAAGATAATTTTTCTCGGCGTCGATGATTTCATCAAAGTCCTTTTCGTGTAATTCGCCCGATGGCTGTAAATTACATATTTTACCTTCAACAGCCGTCAAATCAAAGTTGTACAAAATATCATAAGGTGTAATGATATGAGCATTTTTAATAAGTACTCTCATCTTGTACACCTCCTCAAAAATAGCACTTACTTCTAAATTCCTTTGCAATCTGACATTAAGAAAACTAAAGCCAGGTCTTATAAGGCAACCTGGCATTAAATTTCCGTGTATCTGTAATAAGTTTATAAGTTGGATGCAGCTTCTTCATCCATAATTATGGTCACATCTCGGTGGAGCTTTAGTAATGATGCAGGAAGCTCTGTGCTGATACAATCAGTATTTATAAGTTTTGCCATGATTTCTGCTTTGCTTTTGCCGCTGGCCAGCAAAATTATTTTTTTGGCTTTCATTATGGACCCGATGCCCATAGTTATTGCCTTAGTTGGAACTTGATCTGGAGAATCGAAAAACCTGGAATTTGCTTTAATGGTATCCTCGGTTAAATTAGTCAAATGTGTCCCCACAATCAGCCTGTCGGAGGGTTCGTTAAAGCCTATGTGGCCGTTGACACCTATGCCCAGCAGTTGTAAGTCTATGCCGCCGAAACTTTCAATTTTGTTATCGTATTCCCTGCAATAGTTTTCTATGTCCGAGGCTCTGCCGTCGGGAATATGGATATTTTCTCTTTGTATATTTATGCTGTTAAAGAGATTTTCAAACATAAAGTAATTGTAGCTTTGGGAATCCTCAGGAGTTAAGCCGTAGTATTCGTCTAGGTTGAAGGATACCACTTGGGAAAAATCTAGACTTTCTTCCTTGTGCATCCGAATGAGTTCTTGGTAAGTGCCCATGGGCGTGCTTCCGGTAGCAAGGCCAAGGACCAAATTGGGTTTTTTGCGAATCTCATCCGCAAAAATTTGAGCAGCTTTTTTACTCATTGCTGAATAATCTTTTTCAATAAAGATTTGCATGCTTTTGCCTCCTGTCACTGATTAGAGTCTTACACACATGATTATACCATTATGAAAAATTGTTGTATATATTTTATTCCAAGTGAATATAAAAATTTTAATAATTAGCTTCGCCTTCCCTTTTGATATCTTTTTTTGTCTTTTTGAAACATATAAAGCTATAGTACATAAAGTTTCAAGTTATTCAGGTATTCCGTAACTTGACATAATCTAATTGTCTATGTTAGATTGAAAAAAACAGACAGTACCAAATGTGGAAAGCTACATATAAAAGCACTTCAACTGCCACAGAGCCTTCGGGTAAAAATCATATGCAAAATATCAAAAAGAAAAGGGGGAGTTTTTTGGGCATACTTGCAAGAAAATTCACAGAAGTATCTTATTCAGTTTTGCCTATAACGGTTTTAGTTATTATTTTACATTTTACGTTGATTCCTATAGAAACTGAAATGCTCGCTAGATTCATAATAGGTGCTATATTGGTTATTATCGGCCTAGGAATTTTTTTGTTTGGCGCAGAAATCGGTATTGTCCCTATTGGAAACCTAATGGGGGAAACCATTGCAAAAACAAATAATTCATATCTCGTTGGTATATTAGGGTTTATTCTTGGGTTCTTAATCACCGTTGCTGAACCTGATTTGCAAATACTTGCCCGCCAGGTAAACATGGCATCTGGTGGGATTATATCTGATTTATTAATACTTATTGTAGTTTCAATTGGCGTAGGAATTATGGTTGGAATAGGGCTGCTGAGAATTCTGTATGAAAAGCCGCTGAACCGTCTGCTTACCCTTGTTTATTTTATTATTTTTTTATTAGGTATATTCACGTCACAGGAATTTTTAGCAATTTCCGTAGATGCTTCAGGTGCTACTACCGGAGCCATGACAACCCCTTTTATACTAGCTTTAGGTTACGGAGTTTCCCAATTGAAAGGTGGTAAGACATCCGAAGAGGACAGTTTCGGGATGGTCGGACTTGCCTCTGCCGGACCTATTTTTGCCGTTATGGCAATGAGTATAATCTCCGGTTTAAAAGACATAGCGGGTACGGCTGAAGCATTTGTGCCCAATACCGGAATACTGCAGCCGTATTTTCATGCATTCCCCAAATTTCTAAAGGAATCCCTGCTGACCTTATTTCCGCTGTTTGTCCTGTTTATGGTATTTGATAAAGCTAAGTTTAAGTTAAACAAGAAACATAAACATGCAGTATTAAAAGGGCTATTATATACATTTATCGGCCTTACTCTTTTCTTAGTCGGTGTCAATGCTGGATTCATGGAAGTTGGAAGGGTAATGGGCCAAGGCATAGCAAAAGATTACTTTTGGTTGCTGCCGGTAATTGGCTTTTTCTTGGGCATGGTGGTAGTGTTAGCTGAACCGGCAGTCTATGTGTTAACCGAGCAAGTTGAGGATGTTACAGCCGGCCATATAAAAAAGAAGGCTATATTGGCCACTTTGTCAATTGGAATTGCTTTTGCAGTTGTGTTTTCAATGATGAGAATCATGATACCAAGTTTGAAGCTGTGGCATTTTTTGTTGCCTGGATTTGCATTCGCCGCCTTTTTATCTTACAGGGTGCCGCCAATTTTTGTCGGTATTGCTTATGATTCAGGAGGTGTGGCATCTGGCCCCATGACTGCTACATTTGTTTTGGCCTTTGCTCAAGGTGCTGCCAATGCAATCCCGACGGCAAACGTTATGGTGGATGGTTTTGGTGTCATTGCTATGGTAGCTATGATGCCGCTTGTAGCTATACAAATACTGGGCCTCATATATAAAATGAAGGCTGGAGAAGATGGTCAAAGTCAATCATACGAGGAGGCGCAATCATCATGAGCCCAACGGGCAAAAATCTTGTTTTGTTTTGTTGTATAGTCGACTGTGGCAAAGGAAGTAAAGTATTAAAAATAGCAAAGAAAGTTGGAGCTGTAGGCGGAGTTGTTTTTCTTGGAAAGGGTACGGTCAGAGATGAATTGCTTAAGTTTTTAGGCATCTTGGATGTCAGAAGGGAAATATTTTTATCAGTTATTGATGAAGAACTGGAAGATGCATTATATAATGAAATGAATAAAAAGCTCGGGCTAAATAAGCCCAAGCACGGGATTGCATTTTCCATACCATTAAAGAGTCTTGTAAAAATCGATGAAAGAGAGTATAAATCCAAAACCGAGGTGAAAGGTGTGGCCAAAGTGAGTTATGAAGCCATATTTGTCATTGTAGATAAAGGGTCTTTAGATGATGTAATAGATGCTGCGGAAGCAGCAGGCTCCACAGGAGGCACCGTGATTCACGGCAGGGGTTTAGGAAACCATGAAAAAGCCAGGTTGTTTAATATCGAAATCGAGCCTGAAAAAGATATAGTATTGATACTGTCAAAAGTTGATAAAACTGAAGATATTGTCAATGCCATTAGGGAGAAATTGAATATCGATCATCCCGGTACAGGCATTATTTTTGTACTTGATGTAAAAAGGACCGTAGGGTTATATGAGGATAATTAATTACCTATTCATTTCACTGTCAGTTCCAGTTTTTTTATGACTTGCAATTAACTGCTCTATCTCTTTAAAATCACAGGCAGGCAGGTCCCCAGGCACCGTGTTTTTTAATGCCGCCATAGCATTGCCAAACTCTAGGGCCTTTTGAAGGCAGTTAAATTTCACTATGCCGAATAAGACTCCGGCAACGTATGCATCTCCACTGCCAATTCTGTCAACCACTTCGATATCAATATAAGGATCTTCTTTGTAAAATTTGCCCTCTAATGCATTGTATATCCTCGAGTCCCAGGTATGCTTAGTTGGGCTTTTTGCCTTTCTTTCGGTGGTTGCGATAATTTTTATTCCATAATCCCTTGCAAAACCCTTCATTATATCCTCTAGTGTGCCCGTCCTCTGAAGCATGCGCCGTGACGTTTCCTCAGAGACAAATAAAATATCCACGTCCGGGAAAATTGAAGTTATCACTTTTCTCGCCGTTTCCTCGTCCCACAAAGTTGCCCTGTAGTTCACATCAAGTGAAATTGCTGCTCCATGCTTTTTAAACTTTTTGATCATGTCAATAACCGTTTCCCTTACATTTACCCCTAATGCCAATGATATACCGCTTACATGAAAAATCTTGCTGGAGCTGTACACTGAAGAATCAATTTCATCTGCAGATATAGTCGTAAAGGATGAACCACTCCTGTCATAGACGACAGTTGGCTTTCTAGGAAAGGCCCCACCTTCAAAATAATATATTCCCAATCGCTTGCACTCAGATTGGTCATATATTACATAATCGTCACTTACACCGTGAAAGCGTATCTTGTTTTTGATAAATTTCCCTATCTCGTTGTCGGGCAGCTTCGTTATGATCCCAGTTCTAAGACCTAACATGGAGATACCCGATACCACGTTAAATTCCGAACCACCCGCCCTCTTTTCAAAGACTTCTCCCTGGGATATTCTTTCCTTATTAGGCGGAGAAAGGCGCAGCATAACCTCTCCAAATCCTATAACATCAAATTCCCTATTCCTGCACTCATTATTTATTATCATCTTTTGCCTCCTTATATTTGAATATTGTTGCCTTAATCGCTTTGACTTCAAACCTTATAGTCTGGAGCAATTGATACAATTCTTTTGTACCTTCCTTTTAGAAGTGCTAAATTATATTTTCGTTAATTGTTCCGGTTTCCCTTCTTTATATGAGGTAAAACAAGTAAATTATTCGAATTGCACATTTATCAGCTTTAACAATATAAATTTTTGCTGCTTCATACTTTTATCCACATATTTTTTTGCCGTTAGCACCTAAATGGCTGAACGTGAATAATATGTTAGCAGAAAAGCCTAGAGAATTAATTAAAAGGGGTGTTATAATGGCAGATTTAGAAAAGTTTATCAAGGACATGGAGAAAGCCAGCGAGAAACTCGCTGACATGCTTAATAAAAAGGAAGAGCCCATTCCCGAGGTGGATTCAGAGTTTTCCACAGAAGTAGAGGAACTTCAAGAAGGTCATGAGATTGCTGAAATTGATGAAGATAGCCGGGTCATAGTTAAAAATGCAGATGTGGCCGACTGTGGCTGTGATGAAACAGAGCAAAATCAAGCAACTCCTCAACCCTGTAATCGAATAGTGAGATTCAACTGCATAGAAAACATTCCTCGGGGATTGAGGTTGGATAGGGTTAGAGACTTTAGAGTAGTATATGACCCAACGGATTTAAAGGTATGCGTTGAAGAAGCTGAAATAAGCGTTACGCCGCCTCCCGGTTGTCCTGACCTGACCCTTAGCGTGTTTGCAGTTCGAGTTATAGGTTGCATACCGGTCAGCATCAGCGTACTGGCTTTTGAGGGTAGATGCGGCGTTAACCTTGTTCCAAGAAGAGATCGAGATGATAGAGTAGCATTATGCTGCCACACCACGGTTTGCGTTGATAATGTAATATGCTATAGGGGCACCAGGGAGCAAGCAGAATTTGCAGCAGCTGAAATTCGAAGGGAGCTGAGCTCTGGGAAACAATGCGGCGTAACCGTAAGCGAAACGGAAGATGAAGAAGCTGCGGCCCAATTCATAAAAGGCAGGAGAGACCCCTGTAATGCCGTTCCCCTGCTATTTGCCATAGGGCGCATCTTTAGAGTGCCCGTTGGGCAAGATAATGACGATCCAAAGATACTGGCGTTTTCCGGCGCCTTTAGGCTCCCCGCATGTCCAGAAGCAAATGCCGCAGGTTAAGAACAGATACTTTATTTATTATAAGCCTCCTATAATACGGAGGCTTTTTATATTAATAAATCCATGTTGAATATATAAGAAGCTAATCTTTCCATATGGTTTCATCAGCATCCCTGGATTTGCCTTAACTTGGCAAGATTCAATGAGTATGGTTGCCTTATTATGCCCTTTTCCGTTATAATTCCCGTTATGTTGGAGTTAGGAGTGACATCAAAGGCGGGATTGTAAACTTCAATACCCTCGGGGGCAATTCTAACACCGTTAATATGGGTAATTTCCATGCTATCCCTTTCTTCGATTACGATTTCTTCTCCACTTGCTATTTCAAAGTCAATGGTGGAAATAGGTGCTGCAATATAAAAAGGCACGTTAAAATCTTTGGCTATCTGTGACAGCATATATGTGCCTATCTTATTTGCAGTATCGCCGTTTGAGGCGACGCGGTCCGCTCCAACGATGATTAAATCGATTTTACCGTCACGAATCAGGACGGGGGCCACGCTGTCAGGTATAAGCGTAGCAGGAATCCCCTCCTGGACAAGCTCCCAGGCAGTAAGCTTTGCCCCTTGAAGCCTGGGTCTCGTCTCATCTACAAAAACCCTTATATTTTTTCCGGAATAATATGCTTCTCTGATGACGCCCAATGCAGTTCCGTAACCGACTGTAGCCAGTGCCCCCGTGTTGCAATGGGTTAAGATGGTGGCATTTTCAGGTACGATCTCATTACCGTGTCTCGCTATAGCTTTGTTGGTCTCCAGGTCTTCTTTCTCAATGGTATTGGCTTCGGCCAATAGAGCCTTGTAAATATCCACATTGGATTTTTCCTTATTCTCTTCTATAATCGCTTCCATGCGTTTGACAGCCCACATTAAATTTACGGCTGTTGGGCGAGAATTGCCAATTACATTGACGCTTTCTTTCATTTGTTCGAGAAACTCTTCTTTGGGAAGTTCTATAAATTCACTCGCTGCCAGGACCAACCCGTAAGCACCTGCTACACCAATGGCCGGCGCCCCACGGACTACCATATCCTTTATGGCAAATTCCACATCTCTATAATTTTGGCATTCAAATATTGAAAACAGCTTCGGCAATTTTCGCTGGTCGAGCAAGCAAAGTTTCCCATCCTTGAATTCTATGGTATTGATGGATGCCAAATCAAACAACCTCCTAGAAATGATCTACCTATATCATAATATTTCCATTGTCCTGATGTTTTTTCCTGCTTGTATAGTAATGCAGTATATAAAAAAAGCTGTTGCCCGTTAACATTTTTTCGTGCAACAGCTCTTGATTTTCAAAGATACACCTAATAATATAACAATTTAGTTTGATGCTAAACTGGCACTTGGCTCTTTTTTGATTTTCTGTATATTAATGTTGAAATAAATACATGCGGCTATTGCTGCGATTATTCCCACCGGGTAGGAAATGCTAGTAGGCAGTTTAAAGCCCTCCTGGGCCTGTAAAATATAAGTAACACTTACGGCAGTCATGAAAGTTGCCGGAAGAGATGCAATCAAATGATTTTTATTGTGTTTTACAAGGTAGGAAGCTCCCATCCACAGTACCATCATGGCCAGTGTCTGAATCTTTTAGTTTGTCTTCCAGAACACAAAGGCAGTAATGGGTTTCAAATACTCCCTGGTTTGACATCACTTTGCTCCCTTTTTCCACAGCTTCAAAATAGCTATATCCGAAGGGTTTAACAGGCAAATCCTGTTGTTTTTCCAAATGGGAGTTTTTATGTTATGGGATTTGCCTATGGTTTCTATATAATCCATGAGTTTCTGTATTTAGATTATCTCTTGTCGCAATTATGTCAATTAATATACAAACGGGTTTTTACCTACATTTTCTGGTTCGAATTTAGGATTTTAAGTTCATGTTTTATTTATCCTAATGTAAGAAAAAAGACCCGCGAATGAAAGATTCGCGAGTCTTTATTGGTCCCTTTATTAATACATCATATCTCCGCCGCCGGGCATTCCAGGTGTGTTTTTCTCTTTTTCAGGAATATCGCTAACGACAGCTTCTGTAGTAAGAACCATTGATGCAATGCTGGCAGCGTTTTGGAGTGTAGATCTGGTTACTTTAGTAGGATCGACGATACCTTTGGCAATCATATCGCCGTATTCACCGCGGCGTGCGTCAAAGCCTACGCCCTTGTCGCTTTCCTTTACCTTTTCTACGATTATTGAGCCTTCGTATCCTGCGTTTTCAGCAATTTGTTTTACTGGTTCTTCTAGCGCTTTTCTAACTATATTGACGCCGATTAATTCGTCGCCTTCAGTGTTAATTTTGTCAAGAGCAGGTATGGCATCGATAAATGCTGTTCCACCGCCGGGAACAATGCCTTCTTCTACTGCTGCCCTTGTAGCAGACAGAGCATCCTCTATGCGGTTTTTCTTATCTTTAAGTTCGGTTTCGGTGGCTGCGCCAACCTGAATTACGGCAACGCCTCCGGCCAATTTTGCAAGGCGCTCTTGTAGTTTTTCCCTATCAAAATCTGAAGTGGTTTCTTCAATTTGAGCCTTGATGGAATTGATGCGCTTCTTGATGTTTTCAGGGTCTCCTGCGCCATCCACGATTGTGGTGTTTTCCTTGTCTACCCGTACTTGCCTTGCCTGACCCAGCATGCTTACATCGATGTTCTTGATATCAATACCGAGGTCTTCGGAAATTACCTGACCACCGGTTAATATGGCGATGTCTTCCAACATGGCTTTTCTTCTGTCACCAAATCCCGGAGCCTTTACTGCAACACAGGTCAAGGTTCCGCGCAGTTTGTTGACTACCAGCGTGGCTAGTGCTTCACCTTCAACATCTTCGGCAATTATCAGGAGTTTTTTGCCCTGCTGGACGATTTTTTCTAGGATGGGGAGCAAGTCTTGAACATTAGAAAGTTTTTTGTCAGTTATCAAGATATAGGGTTCATCCAGAACCGCTTCCATTTTTTCAGCATCTGTAACCATGTAGGGAGATATGTATCCCCTATCAAATTCCATACCTTCAACAACTTCCAAGGTGGTGCCGATGCCCTTGGATTCTTCGACGGTTATTACTCCATCTTTGCCTACCTTTTCCATTGCTTCTGCAATCAGTTCGCCGATTTCTTCATCGTCTGCAGATATGGAAGCTACCTGTGCGATTGCCTCTTTAGTCTCGACAGGTTTGCTAAAGGTCTTTAGCTCTTCTACAACAGCTTTTACAGCCTTTTCTATGCCTTTTTTCATAACCATGGGGTTTGTTCCTGCGACTACATTTTTCATTCCCTCATGGATAATGGCCTGAGCCAGCAATGTAGCTGTAGTCGTTCCATCTCCGGCTACGTCCTGGGTCTTTGTAGCTACTTCTTTGATAAGTTGTGCTCCCATATTTTCAAAGGGCTCTTCCAATTCGATATCCCTTGCTATGGTGACACCGTCATTAGTAATTGTAGGAGTTCCAAATTTTTTATCTAGGACTACATTGCGTCCCTTCGGGCCTAAAGTTACCTTAACGGTGTCAGCTAATTTATCTATGCCTTTTAATAAAGCTCTACGTGCTTCTTCATTAAACTTTATCTGTTTTGCCATTAAAAATTCCCTCCTCGCAATTCTATTCTATTATTGCTAAAACGTCACTTTGTCTTAAAATCAAATACTCCTCATCATCAATCTTTACTTCCGTGCCTGCATACTTTGAGAAGATGATCTTATCGCCAACTTTGACTTCCAAAGGAACTTTTTTGCCGTCAACAATTTCGCCAGAGCCAACTGCTAATACTTCACCTTTTTGGGGTTTTTCCTTGGCGGTATCCGGTAAAACTATACCTCCCTTTGTCTTCTCCTCTTTTTCCAGAACTTTGATGACAATTCGGTCACCTAATGGCTTGATGTTCATTGTAACCCTCCTTTTTAAATTGTCGCTTAAGTATTTTAAATTAACGGCTAAGCAAAAAAACAAAAAGTTATGTATTAGTTGGCATATTTGTTAGCACTCTCGTCGGGTGAGTGCTAATTTCATTTAATATAATATATAATGCACATGTTAAAATCAATTTCCCTTATTCTCCTTAAATATGGAATAAATCACATTTTTGCCCTTTTTTCTGCTCAATACTGTATGTATCTCGATTTTTTAAACTCTATTATTCCTCTACTTTCATATTTTTTCCCGGGAATACAAAATTATGCATCTTTTATGCAAAATTATTTATAAAATCTCTTCTCAACTAGTGACATTTTGTGAAAATTAGATTATAATAGGATAAAAATCAAATGCGTATTCCAGTGGAAGTGTACCTAGGGTTCCGGCTTTCGAGCGTCTGGTCCAAGCGGTACAGCTAGATAGCTTTCTAGTACACCGTGAGTATAAAAGACTCCAGCGGCAGGTTCCACTTGTGGCATTGTCATAAGTGAACTGCTGTTTTTTATACTTGGGGGTGATTATCAAAATTATTCGGATTTATAACTGTAATATTCACGAATTGAGTTTCTTGTCTGAAAAAAATATCACTTCATTTAACTTTACAATACGCTCAAAATTTTAAGGAGGTACTTTTATGTTCAGACTATCGAAATTTCTTACGGTATTTTGTGTAGTGGTGTTGACTTTGGCCTTGTTGGCTGGCTGTGGTGGTAAATCCGATACTAATGAAATTAAAATAGGAACAATCGGACCTCTTACCGGAGATGTTGCAACTTACGGCATTAGCACCAAGAACGGTGTAGAGATCGCTGTTGATCAGTTTAACGAAAATGGCGGAATCGACGGCAAGAAAGTAGTTTTGATTTCGGAAGACACGCGTGGCGATCAAACTGAAGCTGCAAATGCTGCTTCAAAACTCATCGAAAGGGATAAGGTAGTTGCCATTGTAGGCGGAGTTATCAGTGCAGAGACAATGACTGCCGGTCCAATCGCAAACGATGCCGGTGTTGTCATGATTTCATCATCTTCAACAGCTGCAGGTATCCCTGAAATAGGCGACTACATTTTCAGAAATTGTTTATCTGATGAAGTTCAAGCTGTTCAGCTTGCCGAATATGCTGCAAGCGAACTAGGTCTTAAAAGATTTGCTATTATGTTTACCAATAATGACTATGGTCTATCCTTAAGAAACGCTTTTGAGGCAAAAGCCAAGGAAATTGCAGAAGTTGTTGGAGTGGAAACTTACAATGATGGAGAAAAAGATTTTAGGGCTCAGCTCACCAAGCTAAAAGGAGCAAACCCTGACGCTTTATATATAGCCGGATATTACACTGAAGCAGCAAAAATAGCTCAGCAGGCAAAAGAACAAGGTTTGGATGTTCAATTATTAGGTGCAGACGGCTTTTTCTCTCCAACTCTAATTGAACTTGGTGAAGACGCTGTAGAAGATGCAGTATTCACTGCAGGATTTTTCCCAGACGACCCATCGGAGAATGCACAGAATTTTGTCAAGGCATATATGGAGAAGTTCAATGAAGAACCTGATATGTTTGCCGCCCAGGCATATGACGCTGCTATGATTCTGTTGAATGCGCTGAAAAACACCGGTGGCCAAGGCGGCGAGGCTCTCCAGCAAGAAATGATAAAGACTAAGGATTTCCCCGGTATTACCGGTGCCACTTCCTTTACCGAAGTCGGTGACGCAATAAAAGACGTAATTATACTGAAGGTAGAGAATGGCAAATTCGCAAAAATTCGTTAGAAATAAATTCTACTGTAACAGTCAATGGATAGATTTTTATCTATCCATTGGCTTTGCCTTTGGAAAGGAATGGAGCTAAATATGTTTTTTGAACAGTTACTAAACGGTCTAACATTGGGTAGCACATATTCTTTAATTGCACTAGGATACACCATGGTGTACGGAATACTAGAACTTATCAATTTTGCTCATAGTGAAATATACATGATAGGAGCTTTTTTAGGGCTCGTAATGGTTACTGTATACAAGCTGCCTTTTGCCTTGGCACTTCTCATAAGTATGGCAGGTTCCTGCCTTATAGGCATCACTATCGAAAAAGCTGCTTACAAACCTTTGAGAAAGTCTACCCGTATAGCGCCTCTTATCAGCGCTATCGGTGTTTCTATTTTCCTGCAAAATGCAGTCTTGATGTTGGCCGGTCCGCAAGCCAGGCCATTTAAGACGGGTTTGAATGTAAGTTCTTTAAGGATTGGCAGTTTGCGAATTTCTTCTCTTCAGCTTTTGATTTTGCTAGTATCGGTTGTTCTAATGATAGGGCTGCATTTTCTAATACAAAAAACCAAGCTTGGCCAGGCCATGCGGGCAACAGCCCAGGATAAAGAGGCAGCCCAACTGATGGGAATCAAGATTGACCAGGTCATCTCCTTTACTTTTGCCATCGGTTCGGCATTAGGTGGTGCCGCAGGAGTCCTGGTAGGAGTTTACTTTGATTCTGTAGACCCCATGATGGGATTTTTCCCGGGCTTAAAAGGCTTTGTGGCAGCAGTTTTGGGTGGAATCGGCAGCATTCCCGGTGCTATGCTGGGAGGGCTCCTTCTCGGACTTGCTGAAATGCTTGGAGCTGTTTATATGTCCCGTTACAAAGATGCTATAGCTTTTGCAGTACTGATATTTATTTTACTACTCAAGCCAACAGGGCTCTTGGGTCGTAAGATGCAAGAGAAAGTGTAGGTGATACGTTTTGAATTACTTTCTTCAGGTCTTGACAGTGATCATGATTAATTCTATACTAGCTGTAAGCCTTAATCTAGTAACAGGTTACACGGGACAGCTTTCTCTAGGTCATGCAACTTTTATGGGTATAGGAGCATATGCTGCAACTTTACTTACACTACAGCTCGGTTTCCCTTTCCTGGCCTCAATAATCTTAGGTGCCATTGTAGCTGCTATTTTTGGATTTGTAATAGGTGTCCCCACCTTGAGGCTGAAAGGTGATTACCTCGCTATAGCAACCCTCGGTTTTGGAGAAATCACAAAAAACATTCTTTTAAACTTGGAAATTACAGGGGGGCCAATGGGCCTTCGAGGTATACCTAAGGTAACAAACATTTATATAGCGACGACTGCACTCATTTTAGTGATATTTTCCTTAAACCGAATAATGAACTCCCGTGTAGGCAAATCTTTTATTGCTATACGCGAAGACGAACTCGCTGCTGAAGCAATGGGTATTAACACGGCAAAATTCAAAATTCTCGCATTTACTATAGGTGCTTTTTATGCCGGCATTGCAGGCGGTTTATATGCATTTTTATTTAGATATATAAATCCAAAAGATTTTAACTTTATGAATTCCATAGAAATACTGTGTATGGTTGTCTTGGGCGGCATGGGAAATACCTATGGGGCCATACTGGGTGCATTTATTATTACAGTTTTGCCTGAGCTGCTCCGGGTAGTTTCGCCGGTCATAGCTCAGTACCGTATGGTTCTCTACGGCTTACTACTGGTAATTATGATGATCGTGAAACCTCAAGGGATAATCAGCGGTTCATCCCTTTCAAATAAACTCAAACCTAAACTTTCTGAGAAGGGAGGGCAATGATATGAAGATATTAGAAGGCAGTAATCTTACTATGGTCTTTGGAGGTCTTTCAGCACTTAATTCTGTTGATATAACTATCAATGAGGGTGAGGTTCTAAGCGTCATCGGACCAAATGGTGCAGGCAAAACCACACTGTTTAATCTTTTAACCGGAGTTTATAGTCCCACAGAAGGCAAAATATGTTATAAGAAAAAAGACATAAGAAACTTAAAGCCCTATGAGATAACAAAAATGGGTATTGCCCGCACCTTCCAAAATATCAGGCTGTTTGCTGACATGACCGTCCTTGACAATGTTATAATAGGTCAGCACTGTCGCACTAAAACCGGTATTTTGGGTGCTATTTTAAAAACACCGGCAGTTCGAAAAGAAGAAGCTCAGGTCAAAGAAAAGGCTATGGATATATTAAAATTCGTCGGTCTAGATGATGTATACGATGAGAAGGCCAAAAACCTGCCATATGGTAAACAGCGGCGCTTGGAAATGGCTCGTGCCTTGGCTACCGACCCTGAACTCCTTTTGCTTGATGAACCTGCAGCTGGTATGAATCCCCAGGAAACCAACGACCTCATTGAGTTGATTGAAAAGCTCAACGACATGGGTAAAACCGTGCTTCTCATAGAACATGACATGAAGTTGGTAATGGGCATTTCCAAAAGGATAATGGTGCTCGATTACGGAAGAAAAATCGCAGATGGACCCCCGGATGAAGTAAAAAATGATGAAAAAGTTATTAGAGCTTATCTTGGCGAAGATGCTCTCAGGGAGGGCAGAGCATGTTAAAACTTGAAAATGTAGTAACTCACTATGGCAATATCCAGGCTCTAAAGGGGATATCCATCGAAGTAGCCCAGGGAGAAATAGTCACTATAATAGGAGCTAATGGTGCAGGAAAAACTACTACTTTGAAAACCATTTGCGGTCTCGTTCCTCCTACATCCGGTAAAATATTTTTTCAAGGTGAGGAAATAACTCATAAGACAACTTCTGACATTGTTGAATCAGGAATAGCAATGGTTCCGGAAGGCCGAAGGGTTTTCCCAAGAATGACGGTCCTTGAGAATCTTCAATTGGGAGCTTATCTAAACAACAACAAAGCAGAGGTCAAAAAGGACCTTGAAAAGGTTTTTAACTTTTTCCCCATTCTCAAAGACCGGACCAAGCAAATTGCTGGCACCCTTTCCGGCGGTGAGCAACAAATGCTGGCTATAGGTCGGGCACTGATGGCAAGACCTAAGCTACTGCTTCTGGACGAACCCTCCATGGGCCTTGCGCCTAAAATCGTGGCAAATATTTTTGACATCATCATGGACATAAATCAAACCGGAACCACGATTCTCCTGGTAGAGCAAAATGCTCGAATGGCATTGGCTATAGCCAACAAAGGCTTTGTCATTGAAACGGGCAAAATTGTTCTGCAGGACACTGCAGTTAACCTCTTAAACAACGAAGAAGTCAAAAAAGCTTATCTTGGCGATTAAAAAAGAGTATCGCAAAAACTGTCTCTCAGTTAGTTGCGATACTCTTTTAGCTTTTATAGGATCATACCTGGCAAACGAAACGTCCCCATGCCAGGTCACATGCCAGGTCCAGCTTTTTAAGTTGTGGCTGCACTTGTCTGCTGAGATTCGGATGGGAATAGTTCCGTTATCATTACTCCTATCCATATTAAGACGAAGCCAGAAATTGTCTTAAATGTCAAGGGTTCTCGCCAAAACAGGAAGGAAAAGATGCCGGCAAAGACCGATTCGGTGCACAGGATTACGGCGGCGTGGGTGGAACTGGTATACTTTTGGGCAACGTTCTGCACCGCAAAAGCACCGGCAGTGCAAAATACCGCACCGAATAATATGGCAGCCCAGTTTTCCAGACCCAAGTCGAAGTTTACGGGCTCATTTACTAAGCTCATGGCCATCGTGACTATTCCTGTCAAAAGTACCTGTATTGTGGCCATGTTGATTGGGTCAGCCTTTTTTACATAGTGTTCGGTGAAAGTAATCTGAAGTGCAAATGATATGGCGCACAAAAGGGTGAGTATATCCCCATAGGCAATGCTTAGATTGTCGCTGATGGAGATAATTCCTAAGCCGATAAAGGTAATTACCGCTCCAAGTATCTGACTGCTACCCGGAAATCTCTTTGTCAAAAGATATGCAAAAAAGGGCACCATTACCACATTGCTGCCAGTAATAAACCCCGACTTTGACGGGGTCGTGTAAACAAGGCCTACGGTCTGAGTTAAAAAGCCCAACATCATGAATGTGCCCACAACAAGGCCCGCTTTAATATCTTCTTTGTTTATGCTTTTTAGCCTCTTGTGAAAGACAATGGCCATTAACAAAGAGCTTAACAAGAATCTAAAGGCCAGATACATAATTGGCGAAATTGTCGATAATACATTTTTTTCTACTACAAAATTCAATCCCCAGCAAATAGCCACAAATAGTAGTGCTCCATCTGCAATCAAACTCTTCTTCAACTAGTTCACCTCTGTTGTCTTATACTGCTTTATTATACCATACCCGATAAATACTTCAATATTACCTCTCTTGCTATTGGCCCCGCCACGGCACCGCCTGATCCTGCATTTTCCACTACAACGGCTACGGCGATTTTGGGATCTTCCGCGGGGGCAAATCCGACAAACCAAGCGTGGGCCTGGCCATGGGGATTTTCCGCACTCCCGGTCTTGCCGGCGACTTCGACTCCCTTAATAGCTGCTGCTTTGCCAGTACCATTTCTTACCACATCTATCATTAATGCTTTTATCTTGTCAGCCACTTCAGGGCTTATCACCTGCGATTGACTTACCTTCGGCAGCGTATCCTTTACGGTCCCCAATGGGGAGACTATTTCTCGGGCAATATAGGGCGTGACTGTATTGCCGTTATTTGCTATAACAGCAGCCACTTGGGCCATTTGGATAGGCGTACATAAGAGCCTGCCCTGGCCGATAAAGGATTCTGCCATCTCCACATTGCCCCCGATAATGGGCGGCTTTGGAAAAGTGCTCTTGGCTATGGGTATATCACTTTTTGTTGCCCTGTTAAAGCCAAAAGCTTCAACCATGGATATCATTTTTTCCCGCTCTACACTCTGCCCTATTTGAATAAAAACCGTATTGCTGGAAAACCTAAAAGCCGTGGTCAAATCGTATTCCCCTGGCCATAAATGCTGGCCGTCCCTTATTATGCTTCCGTCAATCTTAATATAGCCCGGGGTATAAAATTTTTCAGTTTCAATTTCCGGGTTATAGCTCAGGGCTGCAGCCAATGTGATTATTTTAAAAACCGAACCCGGGGGATAAAGGCCTTGCGTAGCTCGGTTTATCAGGGGTTTGTTTTCATCTTCCGATAGATTATCCCAATTTTCCTTTACATTTGATGGGTCGTATCCGGGGGAACTTACTAAGGCCAATATTCTGCCTGTTTGCGGTTCTATTGCTGCCAAGGCCCCCTTCCGACCCTGAAATAAGTCATAGGCGGTTCTTTGCAAGTCCAAATCTATAGTCAGGTATACATCACTGCCTCGCTCACTTACTCCAAGTATCTTCTGCCTTAAAAGCGTCACGGGATCCTGCTCCGATACTCCCAGTAGTTCACCGTTGAAGACGCTTTCAAGACCTGCCCTACCGAGGACGGGGTCCGAATATCCTATGAGGGGGCCGAAAGCTTTGCCGCCACTGTAAATTCTCTTTTTGATGCCACCTTCATACCCCGTCTCTGCCAAAGGCCTCCCTTTACTGTCATAAATGGTTCCCCGCATGACCTTCGCTTCCTGTTCCCACAATCTGCGGTTATACGAGCTTTGTATGAGCCGCTCGCGTTCTACGGTGATGAAATGGGTTAAATAAACTACAAGTGAAATGAAGAGTAAGGTAAATACTATAAATATCAACTTGATGTTGCTCCTGAGCTTATTCATCGCTTTCACCGCCTGAAGCTCTCATCTTTATTCCGTTTAAAATCCCCAAAGAAATAAAGCTCATCACCATGGAGCTGCCGCCGTAACTCATGAAGGGCAGGGTAACTCCCGTCATCGGTATTAGCTTTATTACGCCACCGATAATGGTAAAGATTTGGATTCCGAAAAATACTGTTATGCTCAGAGCGGAAAGGCTTAAAAAACTATTATCTATGGTCAACGAAATCTTTATACCGCGATACACAAACAAAAAATATAACACGATTAGGGCACTTGCGCCTAAAAAGCCGAATTCCTCAAAAAAGGCAGAAAAGATAAAATCCGTCGTCACCGCCGGAATATAATCGGGATGACCAAGGCCAAGACCTGTACCAAAAAAACCTCCCTCTGCCATGGCAAACAGTGATTGTACGATTTGATAACCCTTACCCGGCACGTCCTCCCAGGGGTTAAGCCATGCTTTTGCCCTTACCCTAACGTGGCCAAAAAAGCGATATCCCAAAAATCCGGCCAAAACAGCACCGATAAGTCCAAAACCTGTCAGGTCCCAGCGTGAAGTCGCTGCAAAGATTATGATAAGAGCAGTGAAATAAAAGAGCATGGCCCCTCCTAAATCCCGTGCGAGCGCCAGCAAGCTTAATATAACGAGAATCTGGCCGAAAAATACAATTGGCCTTTCAATCTTAAAGCCCTTCAGGCTCTCCGCAAGAAAAAGGCTAAAAGTAATTTTGGCCAATTCCGAGGGTTGGAATAAAAAGTTTTCAAATGCCAGCCAGCTCTTTGAGCCGTACAGCTCCACTCCGAAAAGCAAGGGCGAAGCAAGTAAGGCTACAGTTGCGAGAAAAAAAATAAGGGAGCCTATATTTTTGTCAATCCAGCTTTTTGAGGCAAAGGAGCTTATAAAATACAACACAAATCCTATCCCAAACCAGGCAAGCTGCTTGACTGCAGACTCCGGCCTAATTCTATAAAGCATTATCAAGCCTAATTGAGATATGAAGCAGCATAAAATAAAAAGTGCCGGGTCCTGCTCGAGAAAAAGCTGATTGGACAGGAAGTGGCCTACAAACATGATAACGATGAATATTAAGCTTCCGTAAAGAGGTACGGGAGAAAACACGCCCTCTTTAAAAGAGAGGAGCAAAGATGCCAATATTCCTACTAAGGCGGCAATGGCAACATTCTTATTGTAAATTGCTTCCGTCCCTGGCTCCAACTGCTTCACCCCTTAAAAATACAAACTTTTTGGTGCCCAAGGTGATTTCATCATTTTCTCTTAGTCTCAAAGGTTTGGTAACTCTCTTGTCGTTCAAAAATGTGCCATTCGTGCTGTGCAAATCCTGAATTAATAGCTTTGAGCCCCTTTTATAAATTAAAGCATGCTTGCTGGAAATAAAAGGATCGTCGATGATTATATCTGCATCTTCCGCCCTGCCGATTGTATTTATTTCAAACAGAGGAAAGTTTTTGCCATCTTCGTCTTGTAAAACAAAGCCGGTCTCCTTAGGCTGGCTTTTTTCTCTTCGCAAATCTGCAATCATGATTTTTAAAAAATTGTATAAAAAGTAATATATTAAAAGAATAAAAACGTATCTTAAGGTTCGAGACAGGAGCTCAAACACAAAAACCACCTCTCGTATATTATACCACAAAAGGCCATTGGTAAACTATGGGAGGCTCTTGGCCTGAATCTTACAGTATAAAAACTTTTAAAAAATCTTATCATAAAATTAGATAGGAGGGACAAAGTCATGAAAAGAACACTAATAGCTTCAACCTTAGTTTTGTGCTTGATATTTGCTTTAAGTAGTTGTTCTATTAGCAAAAAACCAGCTCCAAAGCCTGCACCTCCTGCAAAAATGACCCCTACACCGCAAACTCCCACGCCTACCGACCCTACAACACCGATACCTGATAGGAAACCTGCAACCCCTGCCCATACTCAGGCATCTAAGCTAGCGCAGGCTGCAGAAGATGTTGAGGGAGTCAAAGCGGCTACAGTTGTTATAACCGGCTCAACGGTGCTGGTGGGTCTTGAGACCGAGCCGGGCATAGAAGATGAGAAAACAGAAGACATTAAAAAGCGGGTTATTGAAGCAATTAAAAAAGCGGATAACAGTATAAAGACCGTAAGTATTACCACCGATCCAAATCTCATAACACGCCTTAAGAAAATAGCCAAAGGCATCAAGGAAGGTAAACCCATTTCCAGCTTTACCGATGAATTGGCTGAAATCACCCGCCGCATGACACCAAAGACAAAGACAAATAAGTAAAATGAAAAGTCCTGTGAATGTCACAGGACCTTTTTTGTTGCAAGCTGCTCCCTTTTCATAAGTGCTCTCTCTAAAAGTTGGATTGAAAAGTTGTTCAACAACTTTGGATTTGCTAGGAGGCGGTGTAAGTTGTACTTTTTCAAACTGGAAATTAATTTATCAATTTCAGCCAAATTTCTTTCGCACAATACCCTTACCAGCAGCCCTTCAAATTTGAGTTTATTAGCGATTATGGCTCTCAAGTTTTTCTCATAATCCGTCCATCCTGACAAAATGGATTTAACGGCCTCTTTGGCGCTAACAATTGCCATATCAATGCCGCCACCGTGGAGCGGTGAAGTTAGACCTGCTGCATCCCCTACAAGGAGTATGTTGTCAAAGACTAATGCATCGGGTACCGCAGTTGGACATATGCCGCCGGTTTTCTTGAGCACTTTATATCCACTTATACCTTCTTCTTTTATTACCCTGTCAAGCCTATTCCAAAGTCTATCTTTTCTTGCCGAATAAAAATTTCCAACACCTACATTGGCGATATTTTTCGTCTTTGGGAAAATCCAGTAGTAGCCCCAGAAGTCTGGCAATAAGCCAACTTTCAGACAGTTAGCTATGTGTGAAAAATCGCCTTCCATGGTGTACTGGACCGTCTTGCCGGAGTTTTTTTTGTAATGGTCAGAAAAGCCATATGCCCTCGATGTAACTGAAGGGGCTCCGCTGGCATCAATTATAAAGTCATAGCCATTTTTTAGTTTGCCTAAATCTTCTGGCCTGACCTGTGAATTCTCACTTATCTTTACTCCTGAACTCACAGCCTCCTCTGCCAGTTTTCTTTGCCAGCTGGCTCTGTCGAGCATCCACAAATTCAGTTTGTCGGTGCTAAATTTGTATGTAGAAACTGCCTTTACTATGAGCTGTTCAACTTTATAAAGTATTCCAAATTGGGGTTTTCCAAGGACTTTCAGGGTATCGAAAAATCCCTCGGCACACCTGATATTTTCACCGATTTTACCCTTTTCATAAAGGGTCACATCAAAGCCATTTTTTGCAGCCTCGGCTGCTGCAAAAAGGCCTGCTGGACCTGCACCTATGACCAGGACTTTCGCCATACAATCACCTCAATAATTAAATGTTCAACCATCTATCTATGTTTTGCTTAATGGACAGAACACCCTCAAATATATCCCCTTTTTGACTTATGCGTTCGGGCATGTTCTTAATCGTAAAAATGTCTATAGTTACGCCTTGCTCAAGCTCTTCCCAGCTTATGGGACATGAAACGGGAGCCCCCTTTTTGGGTCTGGGACTGTACGGGGAAATAATAGTCTTGCCTTTAACATTTTGAAGGTAGTCAAGGTACAGTTTTCCCTCTCTCTTACTTACACTTCTTTCGGTAGTTGTTATATCAGGAAAGGTTTTCTCAATAGCAAGGCAAAATAGCTTTGCGAATTCCCTAGCCTGCTGGTAAGTATACTTGCAAGCGATGGGCAGGTAAACTTGTATGCCGGTGGAGCCGGAAGTCTTCGGGAAACTCACAAGGCCTTCCATTTCAAGCAAGTCCCTTAAAGCGAGGGCCACTTTCCGGACATCCTGAAAATCGGTATTTTCCATGGGGTCTAGGTCAAAGACAACATAATCCGGATTGTCCAGGGAAGATATCCTGGAAAGCCAGGGGTGAAGTTCTAGGGATGCTTGATTGGCAGCCCAGATTAAACTTTTAATATCGTTTATTACCACGTACTCGGTAATATTGCCTTCATCAGATTCAATTTTAACAGTCTTAAGCCACTCTGGAGCGTAATGGGGCACATTTTTTTGGTAAAAGGCCTTGCCGTAAATGCCGTCCGGGTACCTGGTAAAAACCATGGGCCTGTCCTTTAAATGGGGCAGGATCACATGGGCTATTTGGGCATAATATTTAATGAAATCGGCTTTTGTTATGTTGTCGTCGGGCCATAACACTTTAGACAGATTTGTGAGCTTCAGCTTTTCATCTTCCAGTAATATCTGGGGCAAATTATCACCTACGAATCATTATATAACAATTTGGTTATATGTAAAAGGCTTAATATGGAAACAGACGATCCGCCTTCCTTTCAAAACATTCTGCAGTAAACAGGAAATGAATTGATGCGCTTTTTGTGGAAAAAATACTTTAAGGGTGATTGTATGGTAGAGCCTTTTGTTCCTTTTATGCCTATGGAGCCAAAAACATGTCGGGAAGCCTTTGATGATAGAGATACCGGTTTCCAGGTAAAATGGGACGGCGTAAGAATATTGGCTCACATAAAAGATGGGCAGGTCCAGCTTTATAACCGAAAAAAACGCCTGAAGACTCGACAGTACCCAGAAATAGCCCAGGCCTTAAAATCTCTTTTTAATCAAGATATTATATTGGACGGCGAAATGGTTGCGTTAAAAGAGGGTAAGCCTAATTTCCCTGAGATAATAAGGCGGGATTTTGCTACAGATACCGGCACTATAAAGCATCTTGCAAAGCTCATTCCGGTGACATATGTGTTGTTTGACCTTGTGTTTTATCAGGACAAAGACCTTACTGCATGCTCCTTTAAATACCGGGATGAGCTTCTAAAATCCCTTATTATGTCAAAAGACCCCATTGTTGTAACTGATACTATCCACAATCATGGCACTAGACTGTTTTCCGTTGTCAAGGAAGCCCAGCTTGAGGGCATAGTTGCAAAAAAGCTGGATAGCCCTTACCGAATCGGCAAAAAAAGCCCGGATTGGCTCAAAATAAAAAATTTCAGGACGCTTGCTGCTCTTGTGGGAGGTTTTATCCATGAGGGCAGACAAGCCAGGTCGCTGCTACTGGGTGCTTACCAGGGCACGGAATTTGTGTATTTGGGAAGGGCAGGTAGCGGCCTGAGTCGGGAGATGGCCTCTTTGTTGTTTGAAAAACTAAACAAAATAAAAGTAAGCCATTGTCCCTTTACTGTGTCGCTTCAAATAAATAAAAAAGAGCAGATATCCTGGGTCAAGCCGAGTGTTGAAGTCATAGTGGAATACATGGAGTTTAGCGATGACGGCTTGCTTCGGCATCCCGTCATTAAAGAAGTTATTATTTAATCAAACTCCTCCGGCAACTTTTTCCTTTGTCTTGGCCCTGGCTTTGCCCTTTTGCTTCTTGGCCTTTTCAGCCAATTCCAAGCTCGCCTTTAATGCCTCCATTAAATCCACAACCTTTTCATCCCGAGGAGTTGGTATACTTATTTCTTCCCCTTCTACCTTTGCCTGAATTATTTCGATGAGTGCCTGTCTGTAATCATCGGTATACTTTTCCGGTTCAAAGCGGGTAGACAAGGATTCTACAAGCTGCAGGGCCATCTCTATTTCTCTTTCCTGGAGCTTGGCCTGCGGTTGTACCGGTACATCCTCCACATTCCTTACCTCATCCGGATAAAACATGGTTTCCATTACCAGGTGACCTTTACCGTAAGGCCTGATACAGGCTAGGCTCTGTTTTGAACGTATAACCACCTTGGCAATAGCTATCTTGCCTCCCTCTTCCATGGCCCTTCTGAGCAAGATGTACGCCTTTTGACCGGTTTCTTCCGGCCCTAAATAATATGATCTGTCGTAATATATGGGGTCAATATCCGCTAATTCCACAAAATCTATTATGTCAATCGTTCTTGTAGTTTCATCGGGAATACTTTCCAAGTCCTTATCTTCTATAATTACGTACCGCCCCTTTTCAAACTCATAGCCTCTTGCAATCTCGTCATCTTCAACCTTGCGATTACATGTCGTGCACACTTTTTCGTAATGAATGGGTGTCCCACATTCCCGGTGTATTTGTCGAAAACTTATCCTTTTATTCTCGGTTGCCGCATACATTTTTATTGGGACATTTATTAAGCCAAAACTGATAGAGCCCCGCCACATGGCACGCATCGTATCACCTCTGTGCTTTTGCATAATAGAGCTGCTATTTTATATTATTGGTAAATAGTCCATGAAATTATTATTATAACTTTATTTTTTGGGGGAAATATAATATTACCTGTTGATGACTAGCGAGGTACTCTTCTTTTAATGGTATCGATAGTTAGTTATCAACAGGTTTTGCTTTTATTATAGAATCTGTCTAAATTTGTGATATAATACTTCCAAAAGAATAGATTTGGGAGGAAAACGCTCGATGTCATGTCCAATGGATTTTAAAATAGGGATAATCGGCGGAGGTCAGCTGGGAAAAATGCTGGCCCAGGAGGCAAAAAAACTTAATTTACCGGTAACAGTTTTGGACCCTACTCCCCAGTGTCCTGCATACTCCCTTGTGGACAGGCAAATAGTAGCCGGATTTTACGATGAGGTCAAAATTCGCGAGCTTGTAACGAGCAGCGACATTACGACATTTGAAATTGAACATATAAGCACCAAGGTGCTTAAAGAGCTTCAGGCCATGGGACACAAAATACATCCTTCCCCTGAAGTTTTGGAAATAATACAGGACAAGGCCAAGCAAAAGCAAATGCTAGACAAAAACGGCATTCCTACCGCACGCTGGGCTCTTGTAGAAAGCGATATAGCCGAGGCAGCCCGAAAATTTGGCTTGCCGGCAGTCCAAAAGGCCTGCAAGGGCGGCTATGACGGCCGGGGCGTTTTTGTCATTCAAAATCCTGAAGATTTGAGTGATGCCCTGCAATGTGAGTCTTTCCTGGAAGAACTTATTCCCGTAGAAAAGGAACTGGCGGTGATGGTTGCCAGAAACATCAAAGGAGAAGTAAAATGCTATCCCGTAGTGGAAATGACCTTCAATCACAAGGCGAATATATGCGACGATACCATTGCTCCGGCCCGTGTTGAAGAATCAATAAAAAAAGAGGCCGAAGACCTGGCCATCAGATGTGTCAAGGCCTTAGACGGTGTGGGTATTTTTGGTGTAGAAATGTTTTTGACAAAGAACAATAGGGTACTGGTCAATGAAATAGCACCAAGGCCCCACAATTCAGGCCATTACACCATTGAAGCCTGTGTGACATCTCAATTTGAACAGCACTTAAGGGCCATCCTCGGTTTGCCCTTGGGCTCCACGGAACTCGTGATGCCTGCAGTCATGGTAAACCTGCTGGGAGCTGAGGGCTATCAAGGCAAGCCGTGTTTTGAAGGTATTGACGAGGTGCTGAGTATTCCGGGTGTCAGTGTACATATTTACGGAAAAAAAGAGACCAAGCCCTATAGGAAAATGGGCCATATTACTGTAGTTGATAAAAATATAGAGAATGCTTTGGAAAAGGCAGAGATAGTGAAGAAAACAATTAGAGTGGTTTCGGAGGGATAATATGAAAAAGGATAAGACTCTTGTGGGAATTATCATGGGCAGTGACTCTGACCTTCCCGTAATGCAGGAAGCAGCCAAGGTTTTAGAGGAATTTGACGTCAATTATGAAATAACCATAGTTTCTGCCCACAGAACCCCTGATAGAATGTTCGAATACGCCAAAACTGCCAAGTCAAGGGGCATCGAGGTAATTATAGCCGGAGCGGGCGGTGCCGCCCATCTGCCCGGAATGGTGGCGGCAATTACCCCTCTTCCAGTAATCGGGGTCCCGGTTAAAACTTCAAGTTTAAACGGCCTCGATTCGCTCCTTTCCATCGTCCAAATGCCTGGCGGTGTTCCTGTAGCTACGGTAGCCATAAACAATGCCAAAAACGCCGGCTTGCTTGCCCTTCAAATCCTGGGCATCAAGTACCCCGAAATTGGCGATAAAATACAACAATATAAAGACAATATGAAGGATGAGGTATTGGCTAAAGCCAAAAGGCTTGAGAGCACCGGATATCGAGATTATTCTAAATAAGGCCAGGAACCTGACAGAGGGACGTTTCGTTTGCCATGTTGCAATGTAATATAGCGGTACAGATAACGGCAATGGCTCTCTTTAAGCAAGGTCATTGTTATTCTCAAGCTTGTAACAAGCGGAACATGGGCAGCGTGAACGATAAGCTTTGGGCACTTGGCAAGATGCCAAATTGCCTGTGAACCCATGCGGAGTGAAGGACCAAGCTTTATAAAATAACAGGTCTTGATTTTTTTGAGAGACTGCCGTTATCTTCACCAGTGTATTACCAGCCAAACGAAACGTCCCCATGGCAGGTCGAGCCTTTGCCGTTATCTTCACCGGCGTATTGCCTGGAAACGAAACGTCCCCGTGCCGGGTGACAACCTGCCAAACGAAACGTCCCCATGGCAGGTTACCTGGCAAACGAAACGTCCCTGTGGCAGGTCTTTAGGCTACGGTGTCGTCTAATACCTTCCACTTGTTGCACCTGTCGCCCCAGCGGGCGATGACTTTGCCTTCCATCTTGATATTTACCACTTCGCAGTGGTTTGGACAGCCGCTGCATTCAAAGCTATCGGCTGTAAAGTTTATTTCAGAAAGACCAAACCCCTTAAAGCGCGTCTTGGAAACTTGAGCATCTTTTGCCAGTAGGGCAGCACCAATGGCCCCCATCACATCGTAGTGCTTTGGAATATATATCTCCTGGCCAAGGGCATTTTCGAAGGCGGCCTTCATGCCTGCATTTGCTGCCACTCCACCCTGGAATACTACGCGGGGTCTAATTTCCTTTCCCTTGGCAATGTTGTTAAGGTAGTTTCTTACCAAGGCCTCGCACAGGCCCCGTATTATATCTTCCGGCCTGTGACCCAATTGCTGCTTGTGCACCATGTCCGATTCGGCAAAAACGGCACACCGGCCTGCAATTCTGACTGGATTTTTTGACCTTAAGGCGTAGTTGCCGAATTCTTCAATGGGAATATTTAATCTATTGGCCTGTTGGTCCAGAAAGGAGCCTGTCCCGGCCGCACACACGGTGTTCATTGCGAAATCCGTAACCACACCGTCCCTAAGTACGATAATCTTGGAGTCCTGTCCGCCTATTTCGATGACCGTCTGCACATCGGGCACTTCCCGCAATGATGCAACTGCATGAGCTGTTATCTCATTTTTAATCACATCAGCACCGACAATGACACCGGCGAGGTTCCTTCCACTACCCGTAGCACCTACTCCCCGCACATCCCAATTGTTCTCATTTCTTGATGCCAGCATTTTGATGCCTTCCTGGACTGCCCTAATGGGATTGCCCTGTGTCCTTATGTATATGGATTCTATCACATTTTCACTTTCATCGATTAATACAAAATTGGTACTTACGGACCCTACATCAACACCCATGTAGTATGCCAATTAAGCCATCTCCTTTGCCATTTGTGGTTTCACGGTAAAAGACTTAGCTTTTCTGCGCTTTGATGTCAGCAAATCCACAAAAGCCTCCAAGCGGGTTCTAAGGCCTTCTTTTCCAGTCTGTTCGTCAAGACTTATGGTCAAAAAGCCAATGCCATGATCTCTACACACTTTTGGCAAAATACTCTTTGCCACAATTTCCGGTATGCAGGTAAAAGGAGAGAGCTGAATTACTCCATCGAAACCCATCTTAGCAAAGAGTATCGCATTGCCTACGGATTCACGGCCGTGGCCACCGCACATTTCCTTAAAATAGGGCGAAGCCGTCTTTTTTACATCCCGCTCGCCGGCCATGTGAAACAGGTCCATCACTGCATTGGATATGGTGTAATCCGATAGGAACATGGACCTTTCCACGTAAACCCCAAGGTCTCCCAGCATCTCTTCTATTTCCAAGTTTGAGGCAGGCTCAAGCAGGACGTAGATTTCTCCCACTATGCCGATTTTTATTGGGTCAAAATCCTTTTTTTCGATTTTATCATATAAGAGTTCGCATTCCCTCTCTATCTCCCTCAAGTCCTCGTATTTTTCTGCAGCCGCAATCATTTCCACACACTCTTTATAGGCTCTCGTTGCCGCACCTTTCTTTACTTCAAGAGAGCGCACTTTATGAGATAATTGCTCCACCTTATCAAGGAGCACCAATTGTCTCCAAGCAAAGCGAATAATTCTAACATAATCTCTAAAAGTAAGGGGTGCATTCACCAGTTTTTTTATGTTCTGCATCAAGTCTTTAAAGTGTCTTCCCGGTGGTTCTAATGTAATCATCTCAAATTCGTATCCCAGGTCTTTTAGTATCTTTTCCTGAAGTGTCGTATACAGACCTGCCCTGCAGGGGCCCACACCCCCGGATGACACCAAGGTATTTGCCCCGGCTTCAAGGACCTGAACAAAAGTGCCCAAAACAATTTTAAAGGGATAGCAGGCAAATTCCGGGGCGTACTTAGTCCCGTAGCTTATGGTCTCTTCCGTCGGCTTTGGAGGAAGTACCACTTCATTTCCAAAGGCCGTCAGTAAATTTTTAAAGGCTATGTATGATTTTCCCATATAAGGAAACGCGACTTTTCTCATGCCAATGCCGCCTCTTTCTTAGCTTTCTTGATTTTTAGCATATCGACAAATGCTTCGAGCCTTGTGTTTAAACCCTCCTGGCCAGTGTGTTCATCTATGGTAACCGTGAGAAATGGCATATTGTGCTTTTTCGCGTCAATCTCCATCAGTTTATCTACAATAAAATCCGGTCCGCAGCCGAATGCCGTCACGTGAATAATGCCATCCACTTTGCGATTCTCAAACAAACTGTAGGCAGCCCTTATCACTTCATTGCTGAAAGTCCAAAATAAGTTCTTTTTGAGTTTCCCCACTTGTTTTTCCTTTTCACCCTTTGAAATCATTTCTGGGGTGACGACATATACGCCCATGCTTATCAGTTTTTTGATAAGGTCAAGGCTCATGTAAGGGTCATACAAGATATAGGGGTATCCCAGCACGGCAAGCGATATGGGATTATTTTTCTTTTGGCCTACAATTCCCAAGGGAGGAATGCCTCCCTGTAAAAACTGATGAGTATAATTATTCAAACTATAGCACGCGTTCAAATAGGCATTATAAGCCCTGAAGAAGCCTTTCTTGAAGGTCATGGCCAACTTCATGCAAATCTTGAAAAGTTCAAACCTGCTTTTCTTTAAGTCAATCCTAACTTCCAGCATATTCTTAAACTGCGGTATTGAGCAAACAATCATATCGGGCAAGCCCAAGAATTTGGGACAAAACGTGGCTTCCCGATTAACACTTACGAGTCTGGGCACAAAGACATAATCAACGCGATTCATGAGGTTTCTCACATGGCCGTGAAAGAGTTTTAACGGAACACAAGCATCTGTTATGGTATCTTCAATACCCATATCCATTATTTCCTTGGTGCTTTCATCGGAAACCACCACTTCGATGCCCAACTTTTTAAAAAAAGTTTCGAAAAACGGATAGTACGCATAGTAAGACAAGGCTCTTGGGATGCCTACTTTCATCTCATCTCACCTCTCTAAGTCGCGGGCACAATTTATTTCCAAAAAAGTAAATAATTCCTCCACCTATATAAAAGGACGGAAAGTGTGGAGCTCATATTCCGCCCTATTTCTAAATTATCATCGTAGAATTACTTGTTCTGCAGATATTCGTGAATCGATTGAGCGGCCTTCTTGCCAGCCCCCATAGCTAAAATAACCGTCGCTGCACCGGTAACTATATCTCCCCCTGCCCATACTCCTTCCTTCGATGTCCTGCCGTCTTCATCCGTTTCTATATAACCGTACTTATTGAGCTTTATACCTTCTGTAGCCCTAATCAGCAGGGGATTGGGCCCGGTGCCTATTGCCATGATTACCGTATCCATTTCAATTTCAAATTCGGAACCTTCCATGGGAACGGGTCTGCGGCGGCCTGAAGCGTCAGGTTCACCCAGTTCCATGCGAATACATTCGATAGCCTTAACCCATCCATTATCATCACCGATTATTCGAACGGGGTTTGTTAAGAAGTTGAAGATGATTCCCTCTTCTTTGGCATGTTCAACTTCTTCTTTCCTTGCAGGCATTTCCTCTTCCGAGCGGCGGTAAATGATGTGAACCTCCTCGGCACCCATCCTAAGTGCCGAACGGGCAGCGTCCATTGCTACATTGCCTCCGCCAACCACTGCGACCTTTTTCCCAACCTTGACAGGAGTATCGGTTTCGGGGAAATTGTATGCTTTCATGAGGTTTATTCTCGTCAAGAATTCGTTAGCCGAATAAACTCCCAGGTAATTCTCCCCGGGAATATTTAAGAATTTCGGTAGGCCCGCACCCGTGCCTATAAACACTGCATCATAGCCTTCTTTTTCTAACAGGTCATCTATGGTTAAAACCTGGCCCATGACCATATTGGTCTTGACTTCAGCTCCCAGCTTCTCTATGAACTCCACTTCCTGCTTAACGATGGCCTTGGGAAGCCTAAATTCCGGAATACCATATATGAGTACTCCTCCCGGCTCATGAAAGGCTTCAAATACCGTAACTTCATAGCCCAACTTTGCTAGGTCCCCCGCACAGGTTAGGCCTGCCGGTCCGGAACCGATTATGGCAACTTTTTTACCTTTAGGGGATGGTTTTTCAGGGATTTTTACACCATTTTTTATCTCCCAATCGGCTGCAAAGCGCTCAAGCCGCCCTATACCTACCGGCTCACCCCTTCTGGCCAGCACGCATCTTTGCTCGCATTGTTCTTCCTGCGGACAAACTCGTCCACAGATGGCAGGCAAGTTGTTAGTTTCCTTAATAACTCTTATTGCACCTTCAAAATCCTCTTCAACGATGTGTTTGATGAAGCTTGGAATCTGAACGTGCACGGGACAACCTTCAATGCAGGTTGGTTTTTTACAATTTAAACAGCGCCTAGCTTCATTGATGGCGTCTTCTTTTGTATATCCCAGTGCTACTTCATTAAAGTTCCTGCTGCGTTCCTTGGGGTCTTGTGAAGGCATGGGCGTTTTTGTTTTGCTCCTGTTTATTGATGACATCTGCAAGAACCTCCTTCATGTTTTTCCAATGCTATTTGCTCTTCATCTCTGTAGGTTTGGAGCCGCTTTATGAGTTCATCAAAATCCACCTTGTGGCCATCAAAGGCAGGCCCATCTACGCAAGCAAACTTGGTCTCACCGCCTACGGTTACCCGGCAGCAGCCGCACATTCCCGTTCCGTCTACCATTATGGGATTAAGGCTCACCATGGTGGGAATCCCAAAAGGTCTTGTTATTTCTGAACCGATTTTCATTAGAATTGGCGGTCCTATAATAATGATTTCATCAAATTTTTCGCCTTGTTCCAAGAGTTCCTTCAGGACTACCGTGACAAAACCATGCCGACCTTTTGACCCATCATCGGTGCACACAAACATCCTGTCACTTACAGCCTCTATTTCATCTTCCATGAATAATAAATCAGCGCTTCTAGCTCCGATAATACTGGTAACCTCCACGCCCTTTTCTTTAAGATACTTGAGCTTCGGGTAAAGGGGGGCTATTCCCAAACCTCCGCCAATTCCCAGGACCTTTTTGTGGTTTGGAAAATCTACCGGCTCACCAAGGGGCCCTACGAAATCCGTCAGGTAGTCGCCGGCCTTAAGTGTTCCCAGCTCCTTGGTTGTTTTACCTACTTCCTGGAAAACTATAGTTATGGTGCCTTTTTGGGCGTCAAAATCTGCGATTGTAAGCGGAATCCTTTCACCGCCTTCTTTAATTCTGATAATAACAAACTGGCCGGGTTTAGCCTTTTTAGCTACTAGTGGCGCATCTATTACAAATTGTTTAATAGATGTCGCTAAATCTTTCCTGTCTAATATCTTGAACATGTTGAACCTCCTGTTTTTAATATTTTAGTAGCTTTCTTTAAAATAAATGTTTTTGGCAACAATATTTACTTTTAAGACATTTAATGCTGTCATGTATTCAATTACTTGGACCACCTTTTCCTGGACCTGCTTGAGGACATCTGGTACATAAACTCCATACAGTACCGTAAGTTCCAGTTTTAGAACCACACCGGTCGAATAGTTTTCAATATATACCCTTCCGCCAGGTCCGATGCCCGGTACCTGGCTTGCAGCATACAGTGCAATCTGACTTATGGTAGTATCATTAATTGTATATTTTCCCAAATAACTGTAGGTGGGTCTTACAACTGATTTTTCAGCCAGGATTTCCGTGGGTTTTCCCTTTCTCATTCGAAAGATCCTTAGCGGGTCCAAGAAAAATCCGGAAAAATCCTTTTTTATTTCAAGGGTTGGAACGGGAATCACATGCTTACCCTTGGCTTTCCGCGTCATCCTTGCTGTATTAATTTCATGCTCTGACGAAACATCTTCTATCCGAATAGTAACATCAGGTAAAGGTAAATCTAAAGCTTTGCATATAGCGCTTACCATAGAATCGGATGTGCCCAAAATAAGAAGGCTGTCTACCTTCATTTCAGAAAGCTTGTTCTTAACTTCTTCAGCATGGATAGGATCATGGAAAATAGCTCTCTTAATCGCGCCTAAGCGTGTTTTTTCCCGCTTTGCAGAATGACCTGCCAAGACTCTTGGTCCATGTATCAAAAGACCGTCATCTATAATAAAACTCGCGCCGTTTTGCTTTGCAATCAGCTGTGCTTTGTGGCTTTTACCGGTGCCACTCTTTCCTACGAGGGCCAGTGTCCGCACATCTGCACCTCCAGATGCTGTTTGTTCCATTATATCACTTTTTCGAAGATTTTTGTATACACGGCCCGGCTTTCACATTAAATATTGTAATTGTTCGTTAAAAATTTGTCAATTACAATGAAAATAACAGGCCCGTATTGGGCCTTTTCTAGTTTATTTAAACTTCACAGGATTGAAATTGTCCATCAGCGTATCCCAAAAGGATGGGGAGCTGTAGCCTAATCTCCACAATGCCACGCCTTTTAAACCTTTTCGAATTACCATCTTTGCTTTTATATCCACCGAATAGTCGCTTTCCATCCATATCTGATGAGTATTCCCGTATTCGTCCGTATACTTTCCGTAATACAGACCTGACTTTTCATCAAGTTCAAGCTGTAATCCGTACTGCCTGGAAAGCTCGTCTGCAAATTTCAAGTAAGTTGCACCATTGTTTTTCAAGATAACAGAACTTCTCCCTGAAGGCCCCCAATCATATCCGTAATATCCAATGCCAAGTACAACTTTTTCTGCCGGAATTCGAGCTATTGCATAGTCTACAACTTCTTCTACCCAGTCGATTCCCGACTGGGGACCGGGAGTGCCGGGGTTTTTGTCATATGCCATGAGGACTACAAAATCGCAGTTGCGTCCCAATGTCACGTAATCATAGCCCGGCCACCAATCTGCCTTTTCGGTCTTTACCGGCAGGGAGATGCTCAAACTCTTACCCCTCGCCTTTAACTCTTTGTAAAGGATGCTGGCAAATTCATTGTACTTATCTTTATCTGCTGCCTTCAAATACTCAAAGTCCAGATTTACGCCATCATAACCTTCCCTTTCCACGACTGTAAGTATTTGATTTGCGAGGCGCGCTCTTGATTCAGGACTGGCCAGTACCTTAGAGAGTCTTTCTGCTTCATTTTCAAATACAAGCATTTGAATTTCAACGCCCTTTTCCTTGGAGAGGTTTATTACATTTTCATAGCCTGAGGGCACACTTATATAGCGCTTATTGTCCCTGTCCGTCAGATCTCCGTTTTTATCAAGGCTGTACCACTTCACCGCAGTAGATGACATTTTGTCAAGGTTCTCTAAAAAATCCTGATAAGACTGGGAGTAGTAATATCCCATTATGTATTTTGAAGCTTTTTCACCGGTATTTATCAGCACGGTTCTCGACGCATTATCCCAGGAGACCATAGCGCCAAAGGCTTCACTGAAGAACCTGACAGGCACCAAGGTCCTGTCATTTTTAATAATAGGTGGCGTGTCTAGTTCTACTGCTGTTTCATTTACGTAAGCCGTTTTATCATCTATTTTAAGTATGACGGTTTTATCACCCTTATAAGCCGTAACGGTCCTGCTTTCTTGATTCCAATGTATTTCAGCACCCAGCTCCTCAGCAATTCTCCTAAAGGGGGCCAGTGTCCGATCATTTACTATAATAGGCGGCACATCAAAATCCAGGTACTTTTCATTAAACAATACCCTTACCGCAGCGGCTGCATTGCAAACAGGGGCAAATGCTGTGACCATTATCAAAAACGTCAAGATGCTTGCTAAAAATCTTCTAGTTCTCATTTCCCTCTCCCTCTAATTAATAATCTAAAATATAACTACATTCATTTATCACATGCACGGAAAAAAATGGGCCAAAGTCGCCCATTTCCCGGTATTAGTTTAGGTTAAATTTATTATAAGTTATCCGGCATTCCTATTCAACAAAAATCGGCAGATTTAATAAAAATGTAATATTTGAGGGAAAAATTTCAAGCAAGGAGTATTAATCCGGTCCACACAACTTCACCAGGCACAAATACTATCTCCATACCTACCTTTTTGCAGGTCGATAGGACATCTATGCCCATGGCTTCCATTGAAGGCCTGGCCCTTTCCCGATGCAGGCAGCTGGCATTAATATCTCTTTCAACGGGGCATTTATCGCACAGTTTGCAGTGACCACCAATCAAACCTGCGGCAAAGGGAAAGCCTAAGGCGAAGGCCTTCTTTTCTAATTTGTAAACGACCTCGTGCAGTTTCAATCCCCAACTATCGGTTTCCGGTTCCCAATTGTCATTATCTTTTATCGGTCCTTTGAGCTGCAATAAAAGTGCCAGATAATAGCGGTCGAGCACCCTTTTAAATTCATCAACGCTTAGTGTATGCGGCGGGCACATGAGTCGCTTTCCGTACTCTCTACAGCCTGAGTAGCTGCATTGGTACCTCACTCTCTCATCTACAACTATATCCCTCGTGTGAATTAGTTTGGAACTGATGTCATATTCAAAAGATTCAGCAAATGCGTTAAGCTCTTTGGCCTTTTCAATCTCGAGCAATAAATCCATCGACATAGCTCCTTTCATAAAAATTTCCAATTACTTAAATATCATTATACCTTCCTCCCGCCTCATAGGGCAATAGCACAATTTCAAATAGGGCCTCATACAATATATTAGCTAAAAGGAAAGGAGATGGTTTAGTGGCCGAAAAAGCAACTGCACAACAGTTTTCCGGAAGGAGAAGATTTGGCTTCCTGTTCATTTTTCGCATATCACCCGGATTTTTTGTAGGTTTTATCCCCAGAAGATTTGCCATGGCCTCTTCCGGCTTTGCTCCCGACTTTGATTTCGGCAACGACTATGACTATGGCTACCACGATGACGATTGGTGCATTCAGCGCATAAATGAACAGGAATACATGTTTTTAAGAAGACTGGGCATTCCCGAAATGAGTGTCATGATGTAAAATACAAAGAGCATCGCAATTACTATCTAATTTGCGATGCTCTACTGTTTTCAAGATAAAAAATGGTGCGCCTGGAGGGAATCGAACCCCCGCAAAACCCGGCTCCGGAGGCCGGTGCTCTATCCCCTGAGCTACAGGCGCACACAATATAACTTCTATTAAAATGATAACTCATATTTGGCTCTAAGTCAATGTTTAGCTCCAATTCCCATCATCGTAAATGCGGTATTTAGAAAGGTCCACACTTTTCATGCTGTCTCCGCCGGTGGTCTTATACATATAATAGGCAATGCCCATTACTAAAGGTGTAAACCACTGGGTCAGCGTAACCAGGCCTATGCCCCAGTGAGGATTGATGTATTTTATGATGAACAGGGGATTTTCCCGTACGGTCTCTTCTATAAGGGCCCTCAGCAGCTGGTGGTACCAGATGAAAGACCAAAACTGGTAGCCCGTAGGGACACCTTTTCCTTGAAGGTAAAAATATCTAATAAGCAGTATTACTCCTATTGAAGACCCAACAAGCTGAGCTGGCCATCTTCCGAAGGCAAACTCCGTCATTCGCCCCAAAACTTCCTGGTTGAAAATATTGCCTATCCGCACGATAATATATCCAAAACACAAACCAACAACAGCCCAATCGGCGAGGACGTTGGGATTTACTCCATGTCTTTTACAGTAATTCCAGCCTACCAGAAGGCCGCCAAGGAGACCGCCATGCCAGGCTAAGCCCCCTTCCCATACCTTTATTACATTGAGTGGTTCTTTTATAAACCATTCGGGATAATTGCTGAGCACGAATACAAGACGGGCTCCAATTATGCCGGATACAATGACTATCATGGCAAGATTTAATATGAAATCTTCATCAAGGCCCTTCTTTTTCCCCATTTTTAAGAGATAGTAGGAACCAACTAGGAAGGAAAGGGCTACAAATATGCCGTACCAGTGTACTGAAAAGGGGCCCAGTTTAAAGGCAATAGGGTTTAAATCGAGAAGCATTTAATGACCTCCATTCGATTGGTTTATTAGTTACTCAATTTCTTTTTTGGGTTTTTGCGCGAGATAAGTTCCAATGCCCTTGACAATTAACTTTTCCCCGCTGTAAATTTCTCCCTCAACTATCATTAAGCTTTTGCCTTCCTTGATGATCTTGCCCTTGGCAATTAATCTGTCCCCAATGCGGCCGGGCAACAAATAGTTAAGTTTCATCTCAACCGTTAAAGGAAAAAAGCCAAGTGTCATAACAGCAAAGCCCATGGCTGAGTCGCAAAGACTTGCAGTGACGCCACCATGAACAATCCCGATGCCATTTGCCAAATCAGGATTCGTATCTAGTTCCAATTCAACACTGCCCCTTTGCACTTTTACGATTTTAATATCCAGCTTCTTATTAAAGGGAGCTTGAACTGCACTTTCCAATATTCTATTGAGCACTATAGCATCTCCGGTTTTGTCCATAGCCATAATCCAGCCTCCAATATAAACAAAATATGAGGTATTGTATTTTTCTTTTAAATATGGTATCAGAACGGTATTTGAAAAACAAGTAAAAGATTAGAAATGGTGGCAAAAAAATTAAACAAAACCGGCATTTTCGCCGGTTTTACATTACGGTATGACCTATTTTGTTTTCGCTAAGTATCCTGTCGATGCGCTCTTTTTCCGAAAGTATCCGTTTTTCTTTTTCATCGTAAGCATATAGCGCCCCATCTATTAAGCGTGTGACCAAGGTTCCGGGAGCTCCTTCATTTCCTTTAAGATGCGGTGCATCCAGGATTCCCAGCTTGGCAGCACGGGCCAGGGTAGCAGGATCGGCTAAGGGATCATCCACATCGCAACCCAGGGATTTTATTGCAGCCAGGGTAATTTGGGCTTCCTCAATGAGCTGATTTTTCCGCTCTTGAACCTTTGGATCTTGAGTAATGTCTACGGCTCCGAGCATGATATTGCGGATTACACCCCGCACTATCTTGCAGCTTTCAATTACATCCTCGGCTGTTGCCGCATGGTGAGCCTCACAGTAGCCCACAACGTGATAAATATGGGGCTTGATGGCCATTGCAAGATAGCAGGATGCTGAAAGCTGCCCCTTGGCCTGGTCAAGGTCTGCCGGTAAACTTGCAATTCCTGCCCTTGCCTGACGGTAAACGGTAAAGTTTTCGTCCTGCAGGCTTTCTATCAGCTCAATTTTGGCCAACATCTTGGCGAGGTCCATTGCAGGTGAAAGAGATGGGGGAACGTTAAACATGTATTGAGCGACATAATCTTTTACTCCCATTTTCTTCGCATTGTAAGCAGCAAGGTATGCTGTGACAACACCTATGGTATCGTGAGCGTCCCTTAGGCTCCAGTGGTGAGACTCATTGACTTCTACCGGAATGTTTCGCTCACCATGCCACCTCATAACCTGCTGGTTTTCCCTGATTGCTTCTTCTACCGGGCGAGGTCCCCTCCTGTCCAATACGCTGTACCAGAATAGCGGAACCGCACACCAGGCATTTTTAATCGTTTCGTTTAGAAGCTGGGCAAAAGGAATGAGATTTTTTGTTCCGCTGTAACAGCGGAGGATCGGATAGTTGCCCCTGCGGGATGCCGCATAAAGTGCCTCAAAGTCTTCTCGTGTTCGAAGTGGCACTCCTCCTGCTCCGTCCAATCTGCGATCCATTTTATCCTGCTCGAAAAAGTATTCCTGGGCATTTTGGTCGGGAGCGACGGATATTACGTCCAGGACCTTGGACTCAGCTACTTTTTCAATGGCAGCAACGGTCTCCTCTACACTGGGCAGACCGATGTGGTGACGCAGAATTGGATATGGGTATTTTGACCAAATCCTGGATATCAAATCCTGGGGATAGTCATCAGCTTTCTCAAAAGTCTTGCCCTTCAAAAAGCCAATGACCTCATCAGGATCCTCGGTCCCGTCAAAGGTAAATGCAAATATGCCACTTTCTTTAGCAACTTGGGCGGTAGGCTCCGTACCGCCGAAAACCCATTTGATATTAGGCATTTCTAATCTGTCAATCTTCTCTTTTAACTCTACGAGGACTTTCTTAAGGGGTTCCGCTGTAAGGCGGTAGCTTACACCAACGAAATCTGGTTTTTCCTCCTTGACAGCTTCTAAAAGTTTATCCACAGGAATCGCGGCCCCTATAAACCGCGTAATATAACCTTCGTGTTCAGCAAGAGACAAGAAGTTCATTATGCCTGCAACGTGAACGCATTTGCCTATTGAAGCTGCAATAATCTTTTTCATTATGCAACCACCTCCTCATCCGGTTCAATAGAGGTAATATACTGGCCGGTTTCTGCAAATTCGAGAATTTGATTTGCCGTCAGGTCCTTTAGACCTAATTTTTTCGCTGTCCTACCTTCTTCAAAGAAGTTCCTGCCCGTCATGATATTTGCAAGTCGAATTATTGTATCTATAGTTGGTGTTTCAATACCGAGCACCGATGCAATGGAAGAAATTGGAACCAAGCTGCACGGAACATCCTCATAAATGTATCTAGTATCCAAACCTTTGGGAGCTGTAAGCCCCTTATAAGCAGGATTGTTTTGAATAGCCTCGTAAATGGAATTTCCTTTGGCACCGTATGACTCTTCCAACCACTGTCTCGCCGAGACTGCTTTTACGCCCAAAGCGGTTGCAACCTTCATCCTTTCAGAATCGAGTCTCTCCAGCATCTGACCTATAGATGGAGTTATACCCTCCAGGTAGTATTCGAAAGTCTCTCCTCGCTCAATGTGACCGCTGTTTAGCAGAGTAGGTGCCGGATGGAAAATCGCACCAAAATTGTTCAGGCTCGTTTCCATTACGTTCCTGGCCGGGGTAAATTGAGGATAAGCCCCGGATAAAAGCCGTACGACTTTATTTGTAAACATGGCCGGAATGGCAGCGAGAGCCACTTCGTGCTTTACGCTGAATATCTTGGCACTTCTCGGCCCCGTAGCCCTACATGCGTAAATAAAAGTTTGGGCCTCAGCGACAACTACGTTCTTTTGACAACCGCTCTTTCGCAATGTTGCATAAACCTCCAGAGCTCCACCGGTGCGGCCGGGGTTTAAAACTATGATCTGACCTTCTTCCAGGTGAGGAGCCATCAAGCGAGCCAAGTTGTAGTGGCCAGTGGCAGGAGTAGTTATCATTATAATATCCGTATCTCGTATGGCCTCCTCCATGTTGCATGTGACTTTATTTAGCGCACCTGACCCCTCGACAGAACCAGTCAGGTCAATTGTGGGGTTATCCATCAGGCTCTGGATTCTCGCCTGGGTCCTATTATAAAGATTTACCGAAGAACCTTTATAGGCCAGGTAGCCTGCCATAGCCACCCCCCCGTTGCCTCCACCTATGACTGCAAAGCGCACATCCATAGGACTTATCATCATAACACCCCTCCTTTAACGTATTTTTGGACAAAATTAAAGCTATGGAGATCCATAGCTTCAGTGCAACAAAAAACTGCACTCATGCTAACAACCTCCTCTTACCACGCTTGCGAGGTTAGCTGACGGGTTCGGGCCGAAGAGTGTAGCCCTACCCCTTGATCAGGACCTATGGTCACTTGGTCGAAGGGGATTCACCCCAATTGTTCGGGTCCCCCGCTTCTTTCTTCTCCGAAAGAATTAAGCGTTCCAGATTGAAGCACAGTATTTTGATTCAATTTATTCTATCATATATTGAATATGCTGTCAACTACACCAGGGCTAGTTTTGACAGCCTTTCACGACCTTTTTTTCGTCCATTTCGGACTAATTTTGCACAACTTGGTCACTAAATATTAATGCTTAAGCACCTTTTTTTATCTCATCAATTTGTTCCTCGATTTCCATGATGCGGACTAAAAGTTTTATTCTGTCGCCATCATTTCGAGTCCACTGGTTTAAGAGCCTCTCTCTTTCCCACTCGAGCATGGATATCCTGTCTCTCGTCATCTCGTCTACCCCCCTAGTTGCTGATAATGAAATTCAATCTTATTTTCTGATATTATTTTAAGTCAAAATTGTCAAAAAGTCAAGTATTAGGGCTGCTTTTTATTTGTGAGTATAATTTTTTTATACTATAATGAATATATATCTACAGATATATATTTGCCAAAAAGAGATTCAGCAGGTGATAGCTGCTTTCATTTCATTTTATGCAAATTTGAAAGGATGGTTCTTGTGCAAAAAATAAAAGTTGGTGTACTGTTTGGCGGTCAATCGGGGGAGCATGAAGTATCGCTGATGTCCTCCGTATCGGTCATGAGAGTAATGGACAAAACAAAATATGACATCATCCCAATTGGCATAACCAAGGAAGGTAATTGGAAGCTTTATTTAGGCGATATATCGAAAATTGAAGATGGCAGCTGGCAAAAAGAGGCTGTTCCGGCCTTAGTATGTCCTGACCCGGCACATAAATGTATAATAACCATGGCAGATGGTAAGGAGAGCCGCTACTATATTGACGTGGCATTTCCTATTTTACACGGGCCGCGGGGGGAAGACGGCACGGTGCAGAGCGTTTTTGAGTTGATGAATATACCCTACGTGAGCTGCGGCGTCACTTCATCTGCCCTCTGCATGGATAAGGAGTTTTCTAAAAAAATTTTGCAGCTTAGCGGCTTACCTGTTGTGGATTATAGGGTGTATTATAAAAATAAACTAAAAACAGGCTTGCCTGAAATTATCTCCGATCTTGAAGAATCTATAGGCTATCCATGTTTTGTCAAGCCTGCAAACCTTGGCTCAAGTGTCGGTGTTTCAAAGGCAAGAAACAGAGCGGAGCTCAAATCTGCAATTTTGCTGGCTGCCGAGTACGATAGAAAGGTCATCGTTGAAAAATCTGTGGATGCCCGTGAGATAGAGTGTTCCGTCTTGGGAAATGATAATCCCAGGGCTTCCCTGCCCGGAGAAATAATCCCCAGCCGTGAATTTTACGACTATGCCGCCAAGTACCTAGACGGAGACAAATCCAAGCTGATTCTCCCTGCTCCCCTATCCAATAAAGATGTTGCTAGAATTCAAGAATTGGCTGTTCGGGCCTTTAAGGCCTTAGACTGCAGCGGTATGGCGCGAGTAGATTTCCTCATGTGCAAAGTAACGGGTAATATCTATATAAACGAGCTAAATACAATCCCGGGCTTTACAAAAATAAGCATGTATCCGAAAATGTGGGAGATTTCAGGACTTTCCTATGGCTCTCTCATAGATGAATTGATACAATTAGCCATAGAGCGGCACAAGCAGAAGAATGAGCTGAAATTAGCTTAAATACAGTGTTTCACATTTGTCCGAAAATTGGCTTATATTCTCTCATATTTTGTCTAAATGAGCTTAGCCAGTTTTCGGCTTTTTTATTGTTAATAATTGACATCAATAATAATGATTATTATAATATAGTTGCAATTGGCACTAAATCGATTATTAAGAACACGTATGATAGTTTTTGTTGATTAAGGTCGGGACAAGCTTTCACATTAATCTTATTATTAGCAAAAGAATGTTGTTTTCGAATTTATTTGTTGGTATAACCTGACTTTTACAGTAAAAACCAAGAAAAAAAGGCCTGGACCCTACCAATAATAAGGGTTACAGGCTTTTCGTTTTAATCATAAAATTGTTGTGATACAACTCATTTTTTAGTTTGAGCTACAATTTTTCTAATTTCACCTAAAGTCACAAACCTCTTCGAAAAATCAATACCCACCACATTCCCTAAATCCTCAACAATATCATTAAAATAATCAAATATAAAATAGTTTTCATCTAAATAAGTTCCGGTGATGTTTTTCATCTCATTAATCAAAGTTTTCGCAGAATACTTATGCCCTGTTTGCATCTCAAGTAGTCTTAACAATAGCAGTGCAACAAAACAAATCAGAAAATGCGCCTCAATATGTTCTCTAGTAGATACATGCACAGGCCTGGTTTTTAGTTCACTTTTTGTTATCTTAAATGACTCTTCAATCCTCCATAAACCCCTGTAAATATCCAAAATCTTACGATCTGGCATATCAAGTTCACTTGTAACGATGGCATAATAGCCATCAAACTTTTCCTCTTCCTTAATTTTCTCTTTATCAATAGAGTAAAAATCTACACATTCATAAAACTCCCCAGTCCTGGTGTCACAAGGTGTAGACACAATATACTTAAATGAACCCCTAGAAGATAGCTTTCCATTTTTGCTGCTCTTAATGAGCTTTTTTGCCTTTTCAACAGCTTTAGCCCTCTCAAATCTCGCTCTTTTGGCATAATCAGGACTATAAAAAACCAGCTGTTTTTGTTCAATAGGCACCTTAACCCTCTTACCCGATACATTTGTAACCCAGATATGCGTTGTAACTATACGTGACTTTATCTTAAAACCATCATCAAACTGTACATATCCTTCATCAGATAAAGCAAAATCTTTAAATTCCGAATTAGCACCGCGAACAGTTTGAGAATAAATATAGCCATTCTTATGCAAAATATTGTAAGCAATGTTTTCTCCAGTATTCATACCCTTATCAGCGACAACGATAATGCGCTTTAAGCCAAAATCATCTTTCAGTTCATCAAGAACGGGCATTAAAGTCTCACAGTCATTAGTATTACCTTCAAACAAGCGATAAGTAATAGGTAAACCGGAATTGTCCATCAAAAGGCCCATTTGTATGATAGGATTTGGGCGATGCTCCTTAGAAACACCGCTTTTTCTAAAATCATCAGGCATGTCAATTTCAAAATAATAATTTGTCACATCATAATAAACATTACTCATATCCCTGCCATATACCATGCGAACCATTTCATGAATATGTAATAGCAAATCATCCTTGTAGAAATTAAAATAATCTAAAGCGCGATATACATCAGGTAGGTCAAAGTCAAAATTTAAAAAGAAAAAATCCATCTTCTCAAAAGACTGTTTCTTAGAACACGGAAATAGTACTCTAGAATACACTAGCATTTGGAAAATGAGATTTAAAGAATACTTGATGTTTAAATTTCGCTGCCGATTGATAAAAAAATCATCGATCTTTAGCTGGTGGTAGAAAAAGCTGAGCACTGCAAAGCCTAAATTCTTTCTCAAAGTAAATGAAGTATCAATAGTATCGTTAGCAGGAAAAGTAAAAGTTAAAGGCCTAGTAGCTTCTTTAGACTCCTTAGTCATCTCTTTGGCAACTTCTTTAAAATGGGCTATTGGATCTTTAAATTCTTTTTCAAGCTCATCTAGATAACCTAAACTTTTGACAACCTTATGTTTTACCTTACCAGTACTTGGGTCTCTAAAACCCTGCACTATGGATAGAAAAATTCTGCCATTGGGCCTTTTATCTTTCTTTAAAAACACATTTCATCACCCCATATATTATACCATAGAACAATATAGAACAACAAGAAAAAGATTAAAATTTGACAAAAAAAATTCCCTGTAAATATTAAGTTTACAAGGTTACGCAATTACTGTTTGAGTTTTTTACTGTAAAACTAGGGAATGTTGTTTTCGAATTTATTTGTTGGTATAATATAAGTATAAATTAAAAGGAGGTTGTCTATAATGGCAAAATGGCAATGCGAGGTGTGTGGTTACATATTTGACGGCAATGAAGCACCTGATAATTGCCCCAAGTGCGGTGCACCCAAGGAAAAATTCCAAAAACTTGATGACGATGCTGCCGCCTTAGTTGAAAGATCGAGATTTAGCAACAATCTACATATGGAACTATTGACCTTACTCGAAAGAGCAAAGGAAATTAGTGCAAAAGGTATTGAGGACGCCCTCGACCCCGCTTGTGTGAAAATCTTTGAAGCCATGACAACTTTTGCAGTAGACATTCAACAGAGAATCAAAGCAGAGCTTAAAACTCACATGACCAAAAATAAATGGGGCTAAGGCCTTGATTTAGGAAATAAGGAGGAAAAAACATGCAAAAATGGGTTTGCACTATATGTGGATACGTCTACGATCCAGAAGTGGGGGATCCTGAAGGAGGAATCGACCCGGGAACAGCATTTGAAGACCTTCCCGACGACTGGGTTTGCCCCGAATGCGGTGTCGGCAAAGATATGTTTGAAGAAGAATAGACTTAAGGCCCGATATTCGGGCCTTATTGTGTGCAATAAAAATGGGGGTGAAAACATGAATCCAATTGTTGTAATAGGCAACGGCGTTGCTTCTGTTGCTGCTGTTGAAGCCTTCAGAAAGTATGACAAAGAAACCCCGATTATCATATTTAGCGATGAGCCTTATCATGCCTATTACCGCTTGCGGCTATCTAGCTTGATCGGTGATACCCTAAATTTAGACAAGCTATATATCCGCAAGCCGGAATGGTACCGCGAACTAAACATACAAGTGCGCCTGGACAATAAAGTCATTGGCATTGACACTGAAAAAAAATCGGTTGTCCTCGAAAATGGCGATACAGTTTTCTTTTCTAAGTTGCTCATAGCAAGCGGTAGCAGCCCGTTTGTTCCCCCGGTTCCCGGTGCGGACCTTCCCGGTGTATTTTCCATACGGTCTTTGGACGATGTGAAAAGATTTAATGATTATATCGCTAATAAGAATCAGGGAGCGGTAATCGGCGGAGGTCTCTTGGGTCTCGAAACAGCCTGGGCTTTGGCAAAGAAAGGTAAGAAGGTACATGTAATAGAAGGAGCTCCCTATATACTCTTTAATCAGCTAGATGAAGTCGCCGCAAAGCTCTTAGCAGATTTAGGCAAAAAGGCTAGTATTAGCTTTACAGTCGGGGGACGGCTAAATAAAATTGTAGGAAATAGCCGAGTCTCGGAGATTCACTTGGCTGATGGGCAAATTATGCCGGTGGATTTTGTAGTCTTTGCCACCGGTGTCCGCCCAAACATTGACCTTGTAAATAGTACTCCGATACTAAGTTCAAGGGGCATCCTGGTAGATGAGTTGATGCGAACTTCGGTCGAAGACGTATACGCAGCAGGTGATATCGCAGAGTACAAGGGGCGGGTCTATGGCATCTGGCCAGTAGCCCAGGAACAGGGCAAAACGGCTGGCCTTAATATGGCTGGAGAAAAGACTTCGTACAATGAAATCGTACCCTCGAATTACTTAAAGGTATTTGATGTGGAAGTATTTTCGGTAGGTGACCTGTGCAAAGAGGATAAGGCCGATGCTACAATGAAAACTTTAAGCGAGGAAGATTACGTTTATAGAGTGGTATTTTTCAGAGACAACACTCCCGTGGGAGCAATCCTCTTTGGCGATACGAAGCCTGCTACAAAAATCGCAAAGGCCATCAAATTGGGAATTAAAATTCCGGATAATATTATAAGAAGAGGGGACTTTCAAGACTTTCTTAACGAAATCTCAGTTTAAGTCATTTCACATGCCGAATCGTCTTCTGGGCAGAATAACTGACATTTACCACTTGAGAGACTTGACCTTTTTGTATATTCAAATGCAATATAATTAAAAATAGCGTGATGTCCTGTTGACATCACGCTATTTTTGCTCAACATCCTTTTATCCCTGCCTCTTATTCCACCAGTCTCTTTTCGCCTTTTAGTTCTTTGATTTTAGTTATATCCTGGGTTACTTCTAGGGTTCCTATAAACTCACCATTTTCATCTCTTACAGCAAAGTAGCGGATGTGAATCATCTTGCCGCCCATATTAATCCAGAATTCCTCCACATCTTTTTTGCCCTCTTTGAAATCCTGCACCAGCTTTTCTACGATGTGGACACTGGCAGGTGGATGACAGTTCTGAACGCTTCTGCCGATAACTGCCTTTGTCCTAGTAAAAATCCTTTCCGGGCCGGCAGAAAAGTATTTTACTAAACCATTCTTGTCCACAAAGGTTAAATCAAAAGGTAGATGATTAAAGACAAGCTCGATCTGTTTAGGAGTGAGGATACCTGTATCAAATTTGATGGAACCTTTGGTGTGATGGTCTGCAACGATGTCAGCTCTTTCAGTCAAATTGATGTTTTGCGGTTCCCACTTGGCAGCAGGTTCTACCAAGCAAAAACCTATCTCGTCACTCTCTTGATAAATCTGATACCATTCGTCTAAAGTTAGATTGTCTGCTGCCATCGGGAAGAGGATTTTTTCTTCCTTGTAAATCATGTCCTGAATCCGTTCAAGGTTTTTCTCTATTTTATTTATAATGTTTAGCCTGGCGTCTGTATCGTAGTTTTTAAGGTCTTTGATGACATCTTTTATTTCAGCACGGATTTCATCATCCACTCCCCACATTACCTTAGGCGGTGCTGTTATTCCGTACTTTTCAAGGTAGGGGAATATCAGGTTTTCCTTGCGGCTGTAATGTTTGTCAATGTCCATGAGCAGATTGTACTTTTCCAAAAGTTCAATGACCACTTTGTCCTGCTCTTCCCGGCTGTCCGCCGATTTTATGGCCTCAAGTCGGGGCTTTATCTCTTTTTCCATTAATTCTTCCAGGGCCCGATTTTCTCGGAAAAAGGTGTGTACGGGATGGCCGGGAATCATCTCTGGATCGGGATTTTTATCCAGAGATTCCTTAAAAATTGAGGCATGAACATCACACATTTTTTGTATTTCTTCAACCGGTAAACCTTCTTCAATGAGGGCCTGTTCCATTGCCGCAACTTCTTCATGGGATATATCTTTGACAGCTTCCCTAAATTTTTCCTTCACTTCTTCTACTGACTTGCCCCGGTGAAGTTCCATGACTATCTCTTTTAGAAGATTAATCCTGTATTGTCGGTTGTTGATAAGTTCCGTCACTGTCATCACCTCTACGCCAGTTTTTTTGGTTCACCTTTCATTAATAAGCATACCTGTATTGCCCGGGAAATATGTGAGGCTGCCATTACACTACTTTATTCGTCAGTCTTCCTATGCCTTCCACTTCCACCTCAATCACATCGCCAGGCAGCAGGTTTCCCTTTCCTGGAGGGGTTCCTGTACTTATAATATCTCCTGGATTTAGTGTCATAATGTGGGAAACAAAAGATATGATTTGGGAAATATTGAATATCATATCCGAAGTATTTCCATCTTGAGTGAGTTTTCCATTGTGGTACATCTTGATATTTAAATTGTCGCCATCCAAGCCCTCCGCTATGCAAGGTCCGATGGGCATAAATGTATCGAAAGCTTTTCCCTTGGTCCAGGGTTTTCCCTTTATCAGGAAGTCTTTTGCAGTTATATCGTTGCCACAGGTGTAGCCTAAGATGTGATTTTTCGCATCCTCTTCACTCACATCTTTTATTTTGTCCTTTATGACTACCACCAGCTCGGCTTCGTAGTTTAGCTCTTTTACACCCTTAGGCGAAACAATTTCATCGTCATGCCCGATAACCGAGCTACTTGGCTTTAGAAAGATTATCGGCTCTTCCGGCATCGGGTCACCTTTTTGGTTTACAACTGATTTGTAGTTTATTCCCACTCCAATGACTTTGCTGGGTTCACAAGGAGCCAGCAGCTTTACATCCTTTAAATCATATTTTTCATCAGTTTTCTCCCATTTCCCAAAAATGCAGCCATCAATTAAAATTACTTTGTCTTCTTCAAGGAGACCGTAAGCTATTTTATGGTCATTGTCAAATCTCACATATTTATTCATTTTGTCACCTTCTGTTGTTAAATTTTACATTTTATAAAGATTCCCTGTAAAGGTTTATGGCATCCTCAAGAGTCATCTCGCGAGGGCTCGCTACAAAATTATGACTTGAATATTCGTAAGCATTTAGTGCCAGTTTTTCGATGCTGTCTTCCGTTATGCCCAGGTCGGATATTTTTGTGGGTAGGTCTACACTTTTTAGGAAAACTTCAAATGCTTCTATGCCCTTTTCGGCAGCTTCAACAACAGACAAGCCTTCGGTTTTGACACCGAGTATCTTAGCAATTTCAGCAAGTTTTTCAGCCGCCTCGTTGATGGAAAACTTCATAAAAGCTAAGGAAACCGCGGCAAGGGTCTCGCCGTGAGGCAGGTCATAGTATGCGCTAAGGGGATGGCCTAGAGCGTGTATTCCACAATTTCCGGCAAGGTTTATGGCAATGCCTGCGATAGTATTGGCCCAAGCCATCCGCTCCCTGTATTCAATGTTATTTCCGTCGTCATATGCGCCCTTTAAGTTTTCCGCTACCAGGCGCATTCCTTCAAGGGACAGGGGTCTGCTTAAAGGATGGCTTTTTTTAGTGAGATAAGATTCCATGCTGTGGAAAAATACATCAATGCCTGTAGAAGCAGTTACCTTTTTAGGAACGGTCAGCATCAGTTCAGGGTCTATGATTGAAATGCTGGCGTAGGTGTTAGGAGATGACAGCGCCTTTTTCACATTAGTTTCAGGATTTGTCATGACTGCGAAATTGTTAGCTTCACTGCCCGTCCCTGCAGTGGTTGTTATTAAAGCAATAGGGAGTACTTCTCCTGCCGGCTGGGCACCAAAGTAGTTAGCAATAGAATCTTCCTTGTTCACCCCGAAGGCTATACATTTGGCAGAATCCATTGCACTTCCTCCGCCCAAGCCTATGACAACATCAACTTTGTTTTCCCTGGCAAAACTTATTCCCTTATCGATGGTAGTCGTCAGCGGATTCGGTTCGATTTCATCAAATAAAACCCAATCAACTCCCTCCTTTTCTAAACTTTTTGTTATCAAATCAAGGTACCCAGCTTTTTTTGCACTGGATTTGCCCGTTACTACTAGAGCTTTTTTCCCCAAGGCCTTAACGTATGAACCTGTTTCTTTTGCCTTTCCAGGGCCAAAAATAAGTTGTGCCGGCATGTAAAAACCAAAGTCCAATTAAAACACCTCCAAATAACTTCTTTTGATATTGCGGCTATTTATCCTTCCAACCCATCCTATGGGAGATTTTTTTGGCACAGTCGATGACGCTTTCGGAGATTTGATTTATTCTTTCTTGCGTTACGGTAACGGTAGGACCTGATACGCTAACTGCTCCTATAACTTTGCCAGTATAATTGAATATGGGGGCGCCTACGCAGCGTATACCTTCCTCGTTTTCTTCATCGTCTACCGAAAAACCTCGCTCCCGAATCATTTTTAAATGCCGTAGCAGGTCCTTAGGTTCGGTTATTGTATTTGAAGTAAATTTTTCAAGGCCCCGCTCAATCAGTTCCTTGATAAATACGTCCTCAGAAAAGGCCAAAATGGCTTTGCCAACTGCTGAAGCGTGAAGCGGAGCTATGCGACCTATTTGCGAATGCATGCGAATCGTTTTGTTGCTGTCCATTTTGTCTATATATATCGCCCTGAAGCCATCGGGAACTACCAGGTGTACCGTTTCATTCACTTTTTCGGAAAGCTCTTTGAGCAGGTCATGAGCTTCGTGCCGAATGTCCATTCGTTCAAGAATGGTTCCTCCCAAAAAGAGTATTTTCATTCCCAAGCGGTATTTTTCCGATGCTAGGTTTTGTTCTACATATCCTATGTCTAGAAGCGTATTGAGCATGCGATGGACCGTGCTCTTGTGTAAGTTGATCCTCTTTGCAAGTTCCGTTACGCCCAATCCTTCCTTTTCCGTAGCAAGCTCTTCAAGTATCATCATTGCCCTTTTTACCGATTGGACAGTATTATCCTGAGCCATAATCCCACCCCAAAATTGAGCATTAATTCAAGTTTGCCGTATCGTAATATGAAATGCCGTTTCAATCACTGTCTTATTATATTCTACATAGCTTGGAAAATTCCCTTTTTTGTTATATATATTAAAACATGAAATCATATCCTTATGCAACAAAGTTGTAAGTGCAAAGCTAGGATGCTTGAGCAACTTCTGTTATAATATATCTGTGATTTTAAACTTGAAATGGGGGTCTATATGTGACTGAAAACAGGATTCACAAGAACACCTTTATAATTCTCATCGCATTGTGCATGGGTTGGACTTTGCTTTACGCCGACAGGACCGCACTGTATCCGCTCCTGTCCGTCATAGGAGACGAATTTAATCTTTCAAGTACCATGATGGGCACTATTACAAGCAGTTACTTCCTGGTGTACGTATCTATGCAAATTCCCTCAGGCATGCTGGCTGACAAACTTGGGAAAAAACGGCTTTTAATACTTACTTTCATCATTGCCGGAATTGCTTTGTTGGGTTTCGGTTTATTCGCAAAGAGCTACATGCTTCTGCTCCTCTTTACAGCTATACACGGATTCGGTGCCGGATCATTTTACCCTTGTGCATACGGCATAATGCTAAATACTGTTGATTCCAAGCAGTGGGGAATAGGGGCGGCAATTGTGAATTTAGGAATGTCTTTTGGGCTTATCGTTGGACTAGCCATCAGCGGCCCCCTGTATTTGCGCTTTCAAAGTTATTCGGGAATTTTTATTGTGCTAGGACTTATAACTGTACTTGCTGCTCTTGGCTTTTATATTATACTTCCCGACGTCAAAAACGAGAGCGCAAAAAGCAGCAATTCTAAAAAAGCCTTTCCCCTTATCGGAATACTAAGAAACAGCAACCTACTGCTGATAAATACTGCCCAGTTTTGTGCCCTTTACGGGTACTGGACTGCAGTAACCTGGGGTGCGACCTTTTTCCAGGAAGAGCGGGGTATAAGTATGGAACTTGCGGGCCTATTTGTAGCTATTGTAGGAATTAGTGCCATAATTCCCAGCCTTCTCATGGGGCGAATATCCGATAAGTTCGGTCGAAAAAAAATCGCACTCATATTATTTCCCCTCGGAGCTGTAACTATTTTTCTCATGGCCTATGCCCGCTCGAATACGGCCATTATCCTTTCTCTGATAGCCTACGGCATCTTCGGAAAATCATCCTGGGACCCAATAGCAGTTGCCTGGGCCGGCAGTCATGCTACAGCTATGGATAAAGATGCCTTGGGCACGGCCATGGGCGTGTTTAACTTTTCCGGTATGATGTCGGCAGTTGTTGCCCCGGTTGTGACCGGATTTATAAGGGATATTACGGGTTCCTTGGTTGCGGCTTATTATGTGGCGGCCCTGGTTTCAGTGCTTGGAGGTATTTTGGTGATGTTCGTCAGCGAAGAACCTCAAATTTTCGGAAAAGATGCTGCTCTTGAAAGTAGTACCTAACGATGTAAAAAAACATAGATTTTTTTTGGGACGTCCTTTATTTATGCTATATATACATGTATAATCGTAATTGATGTGCAATTAAATATAAAGCTTTCCGGGAAGGGGTTGGAATAAGGATATGGTAAATCTCGCGCAATTGTTCTCTCCAAAAGACATGACCGTAGGAACGCCGTGGAAACGAATTGTTGAATTTTCTATTCCCATGTTGATTGGCAATGTTGCCCAGCAGTTATATAATACCGTTGACTCGATCGTTATCGGAAAATACGTAGGCGATAATGCCCTTGCAGCCGTTGGCAGCGCCATGCCAGTATTGCACCTTTTGCTGGTCCTCTTTGTTGCTGTAGCTACGGGAGCGAGTATCATGGTCTCGCAGTACTTTGGCGCGAAAGACAGGGAGAAACTATCCCGATCTATCGGTGTGTGTATAACCCTTACAGCTATCGTTTCAACAATAATAATGATAATTTCTCCCTTTGTCATTCGTCCGATGCTCGTTATGATAAATACTCCCGAATCGATAATAGATTGGTGTGAAGACTATCTATTGATCTTAATGATAGGTAACTGGGGCTTTTCATACTTTAATATTCTTTCAGGAATCTTGAGGGGCCTCGGAGACTCGCTGTCAGCGCTGTTATATCTGCTCTTTGCCACCACTTTAAATATTTTTCTCGATATATGGTTTGTTGCCGGCTTTAATTGGGGTGTGCCCGGGGTTGCACTGGCTACCGCAATATCCCAAATGATTTCAGCTGTGTTTTGTGCAATCAAGCTTAAAAGAATGGACGACATTTTTGACCTTAATATAAGCATGCTGAAGCCTATAAGAGAATACGTGGTTCAACTTTTAAAATTGGGCTTACCCTCAGGCTTGACCCAGGTCATATTCTCATTAGCAATGATTGTCGTCCAATCTCTTACAAATACCTTCGGTGAAATGATTATCGCTTGCAATGTTATTGTCATGAGGGTAGACGGTTTTGCCATGATGCCCAATTTCACTTTTGGTATGGCCATGACTACCTATGCTGGGCAAAATGTAGGTGCTAAAAAGCTTGACAGGGTAGAAGAGGGAACACGCCATGGCATCGCTATAGCCGTAGGAGTATCCACAGTCATAACGATAATCATTTTGATTTTTGGAAGATATCTCATGAATATCTTTACTGATACGTCAGAGCTGGTTGACTTGAGCATGAGAATGATGCGCATCTTAGCAATTGGATACGTTGCAATGGCGATTACGCAGGTGCTTTCGGGTGTCATGCGCGGTGCAGGAGATACAGTCACACCCATGTGGCTTTCCCTGATAACGACTATTTTCCTCCGGGTCCCTACCGCATATGGACTTGCCTATCTTACCCGTAGTCCTCAATACCCAAACGGAAGGCCCGAATCATTGTTTGTTTCCCTTTTAATCGCCTGGGTGTTGGGTGCGGCCATAACTTTCTTCTTTTACAAAAAAGGTGATTGGCGAAACAAGGCACTTTTACAGAATGCGTAAAGAGGAGTATAAATCAAAAAAGGGCCGATGGGTTTTAAAATACCTCATCGGCTCTTTTTGCCATTGTTCACATTAAAGCAATGGCTAATTTTTAAGTTTAAAGTAAAAAAGAAAAGGCATATAAACTGTTCTATTGCTCAATGGCATATTCTTCATACTTCTTAAGAACAGCTTTTTCAATGCGCCCTTTAACTTTTATACCGGATTCTTTATATTCGATCTCGGAAAGCAAGCCGTGCTGATGGATTTCATCTAACGCCTGCCCCTCATCGTAGGGAATAAAGAGCTGGGCGAACTGACGGCTCGATGGCAAAACTTCACATATGGTTTTTAAAAGTATATCCAAATTTAAGCCTTTCAAAGCTGATATTTCCACAATTTTTTCCCGGTCATATCCCTTAAGATATGCATTTTGGCCACATTTGTCAATTTTATTTATTGCTAGAATGGTGGGTTTCCTGTGAGCCTCTAGCTCCCTAAGAACTGAATTAACGGTGGCTATTTCTTCATCCAAAACGGGACTTGAGCCATCTGCTACAAGAATTAGCATATCAGCTTCTTTCACTTCTTCCAATGTGGACTTGAAGGCTTCAACGAGATGATGGGGAAGCTTTCGAATAAAGCCTACGGTATCAGAAAGGAGTACCCTGCGGCCATCGGGAAGTATGAGGCCACGTGTTGTGGTATCCAGGGTTTCAAAAAGCCGGTCACCTGTGACTACTTGAGCGTCAGTGAGAGCATTCATAAGAGTGGATTTTCCCGAGTTCGTATATCCCACCAAACTGATGACTGGATAGCGGCGGGACTTTATAATGACCTGACGATTCTTTTGTATTTCTTTAAGCTCCTGTTTTAAGCGATGTATTCTCCTGCGGATATGCCGCCGGTCGGTTTCCAGCTTGGTCTCCCCCGGGCCCCGGGTTCCTATGCCGCCACCTTCCTGGGAAAGCTCAATCCCTTTACCTGTAAGTCTCGGCATCATGTATTGAAGCTGGGCAAGCTCTACCTGGATTTTACCTTCAGAAGTCTTCGCCCTCTGCGCGAATATATCAAGTATCAGCATCGTCCTATCAATAATTTGAACTTCCGTGAGCTTTTCAAGATTTCTAATTTGCACCGGTGAAAGCTCATCATCGCATATTATGGCATTGGCACCCAGAGTCTTTACTGCAGCAGCCAGCTCTTGAGCTTTGCCCCTGCCGATATAATATGCAGGGTCAATCTTGTTTCTCCTTTGGATTGATTCCCCCAGTACTTCTACCCCTGCTGTTTTTGAGAGTAGTTTAAGTTCTTCGAAAGTGGTGTCGTCATATAAATTGTTCAGCACACCCACCAGCAAAGCCCTAGTGTTTATATCATTATTTGATATCATTTTCATCTCCTTTAAACTGAAGTGTTTCCTTACTATCATTGTAAATCATTTCGAATTATTTGACAACTATTTCCGCATTTCACCGGTTAAACTCGTCGATCATGAATATCGCAAGAAATCAATATTATTCATGTATTGACAAGAATATTCTTATTATGGATTATTTCATAATACAAAATTAGAGCCAGCAATATGGTAAAAACAGTATATAAACGTAAAAATCGTGAAATAGGCGCATAAATTTGAGTTTACCGCCAATTATCATCGTATTATAATAAAAATAATATGAACATTGCCTTTTTCTTCATCTTTATGCTAATGCAACCGATTGGCTGCCACTTCGTATAGAAGAGACAAATTGGAAAGGAACTACCCCATCAATGTGCATTTTTTATGTATAGAAAAAGATAAACCAAACTTATATATAGGGGTGTGAAATATGTCGAACAATATAATCAGCAATGAGGAATTTTATCAAATTAAAGGTTTGGATGTACTTCGACAAAATGTCCACAATGCGGCGAATCAACTATGCCCGATTCAGTATTCTGCTCACAATGCGGCACAAAACTAAAATAATTTGCCTAATGATAGCG
>FZPS01000174.1_pt37 | contig 65221 bp, 50 predicted proteins | sample 1817821 | NCBI WGS metagenome assembly FZPS01 (sample SAMEA104158645, study PRJEB21678) | metagenome | place: Germany | collected 2015-04-21
GAGGGCTACTATTTGGGACAAGCCTTGTTCGCGTACACGCTCGCGTTCGCGCCCGACAAGATCGTTGTCGGCGGAGGCGTCGCCGATCAGGAAAATTTGCTTCCAAAGACTAGGAAATATTTCGATCTTGTAAATAACGGCTACTACCGTTACCGGCGGATGTCCGACCTAGAGTCTTACATCGTTTTGCCTTTGCGCGGAAAAGACGCGGGGTTATACGGCGCTTACCGCCTGGCCGGGGGCGGCGAATGATGTTTGCGAAGGTATGCGTCGACGTTGTGACCGGCTCCGACGATTTGTTCACATACGCCGTGCCGGAAATATACCGGGACTATATTTACGTTGGTTCCCGCGTGTTCGTCGAGTTCGGTTTTCAAAAAACCCTCGCTTACGTTATCGAACTCGCCGCGGAATCAGATTATGACGGCCCGATTAAAGAAATTATCGAGGTCATCGATTTCGATCGCGGCCTAACCGAGGAGCAGATTGCTCTCGCCCGCGAAATCAGCAACGCGACAAAATCTTCGCTATCCCATTGTCTTCGCTTAATGTATCCCGCCTTTATGCAGAGCCGTCTCCGCCGCTTTGTCAAGGCGTTAAGAAGCGAATCCCTCCCCGGACATTTACAAGATTTGTTTAAAAACAGGAAAAGAATCCCCCTAACCGCCGAGGTCATGCCTTATTACAAGGATATCCGCGCCGCCGCGGAAAGGGGCGATTTGGAGATCGAAACGGACGTTTACGCGTACGGGAAAAGAAAAATAATCAAAACATACCGACTCGCCTCCTCCGAGGAGCCGCGCGGCGCGAAACAAAAGGCTGTATTCGGCTATTTAAAAACGAAAGACGCGGCGACCGTCGAGGAAATAAAGGAAAACACCGGAGCGAGCGATTTCGTAATTAACCTTATGGCGAAGCGGGGAATTCTCGCGATGATTCCCGCTTACCCGCCGGCGGAAGCGACGAAAGCGAAACCGGTCAAAATCACGTTTGATTTCGACGAGAACCAAATCCGGGAAAAGTTCCGGCGGCTTTCCGGCAAACCGTTTCTTTTTTACGCCGACAGCGAGGATTTCCGCCTGCGGTTTTGCCTTGACGCCGTAAGCGAGACGATCGCTTCGGGAAAGAAAGCCTTGATTCTCGCGCCGACGATGCTCGCGGTTACTTCGCTCGCTAATTATTTCCGAAAAGGCCTTTCGGCCGCGCGCGTCAGCGTTTTTTCATCGCTGCTATCGGAAAGCGATTTTTATTACGGCTTTCAAAACGTTATCGCCGGGGACGTCGATCTCGTGATTACCACCCTTGCGGGGGTATTTCTCCCGCTTTCCGATATCGGCCTGATCATTATTACGGATGAGGATCATCATAGTTATATCAACCAGCAAACCCCGAAGTACTCGGCTCTGGAGGTTTTAAAATATCGGGCCGATTATCACCGGGCGAAACTCGTTCTCGCGACTTCGGCGCCGAGCGTCGTTTCTTATTATCGCTATCATCAAGCCGAGTATTTCCTCCTCGAACTTATCAAGAAGGAAAAACGGCGGTTCGCGCTTGTCAACGCCCGCGAAGAACCGTCCGATATGCTTCTTACTTCCGCCCTGCGCCGGGAAGTCGAGGCGGTCTGGGCGGCCGGCAAGACCGCGGCTCTCGTTTTGAACAATCTCGGTTATAGCACGGCCAATATCTGCGATAAGTGCGGGGAGCTAATCAAATGCCCGCAATGCAAGATTGGGCTGGTTTATTATAAAAACAAGAATCATTACCACTGCCGTTATTGTAATCAACGTTTTCCGGCGGTAAGGTGCGAAAATTGCGAGGCGACCTCCGTCCGTCATCTCGGTTACGGTCTTGAAAGATTGGAAGAGCGTTTTCGCGCTTATTATCCCGATCGCCGTCTATATAAGGCGTCCTCGCTCACCCTGCAAAGAGCCGAAGATTTCGAGAATTTTATTCTCGCGCTCGAGGAGGGCGAGATTGACGCCGTGATCGGCACGAATATTCTTCTTGACGCGCTCAGCCCGGAAATCGGACTGATCGCGCTCATCAACGCCGACGCGCTGCTTTACGCCGACGATTACCGGAGCGCGGAGATGTGCTACCGGCTTATCACCAAGGCTTTGGATTACCGGACGGCGAAAACGGTTATCCAGGGATATAATTTGGATCACCGCGCGATTACCGACGCGCTGAATAATGATTACCTTTCCTTCTATAGGGAGGAAATCATTACCCGCGGTTACGCGACGTATCCGCCCTACGCGGAATTGAATAAACTAACGGTGAGCGGCGAGTTTAAAGACATCTATTATTTCGCAAATTACTTTAAAAAAGTTTTTAAGCGTTTTAAAAAAGGCGATTGTCTCGGCCCGGTTTATTTGTCGAAGATTCGGGGCGTGCGGCTAATCATCAAACATAACGATTTTCCGTTGGTGTCATCGCTCATCGATGAAGTTGAGAAAAAATTCAGCGACAGGAAACTGCGAGTTAATTTTGAACGCTACCCGCGGTTCTACGAATAGAAAGAAGTGATAGTTTGCGAATAATTTTTATGGGAACGCCGGAATTCGCGGTCCCGATACTCGATATCATTCATTCCCGACACGAGGTCGCGCTTGCGGTTAGCCAACCCGACCAATACAATCATAGGAAGAAAAAAGCGACGTCCCCGCCGGTCGCCGTTTACGCGAACGAGAAAGGGATCCCGCTAATTCAACCGGAAAAAATCAAGGACGCCGCGGGAATTATCGCGTCGCTACAGGCCGACCTGATCGTGACCGCCGCCTACGGCCAGTTTGTTCCGAAAAAGATAATCGAGCATCCCCGTTTTAAATCGATAAACGTGCACGCGTCGCTTTTGCCGCGGCATAGGGGCGGGGCGCCGATCCAACGGGCGATTATTAACGGCGACGCGGAAACGGGCGTTTCGATAATATATATGACGCCGAAAATGGATGCCGGGGATATCCTCGCGCAGAGAAAAATAGCGATTACGGATGAAGACACGCAGGACAGTATGTTTTATAAATTAAGCATGCTCGGCCGCGACATGATTTTGGAAGTAATCGATGCGATTGAAAGCGGAACGGCGACGCCGCGCCCGCAGGACGAGGCCGCCGTTACCTACGCTTACAACCTTACCAAAGAAGACGAGCTCATTGATTTTCACAAACCGGCGCGGGCCGTCTTTAATCAAATCCGCGGGCTTAATTCCAACCCCGGCGCCTACTTCATTCTTGACGGAATCAACATCAAGGTCTACGGCGCCGCGGTCGCCGGCGAAAAAACGGATTATCCGCCGGGCGTTATCGCCGCGGTGGAGAAAAATTGTTTTAAAGTCAGCTGCGGCGAGAACACGGTAATATCGATAACGGAAGTTCAACTTCCGGGTAAAAACCGGATGATGGCGCGCGATTTTTTAAACGGCAAAGGCCGGCAATTAATAAAAGAAGCAAAGGAGATTAAATAGTGGATTCAAGAGTATATTTTTCCCGTGAAGAAATGTTCCGCATGAATCGCGATCGCCTCTTGGAAAGGGGCGTCACGATTCAAGAAATCGCGGAAATAGCTTATAACCAGCAGGCAAAGTATAACAAAAACCTGACGATGAGCGTGTGCGTGGAAAGCGTCGAGAAAATCTTATCTTACCGCGATATTTTTCATATCGTGCAGTTAAGTATCGAACTTGACCGGCTCGCCGAGGAAAAAAAGCTAAGAAGCCCGATGCAGGAGATAATTCTCAGCGATTTCGGCATGTTCGGCATCGACGAACTTCTCGGATTGTCGATCGCCGCCAATTACGGCGTGATCGGACAAACCAATTTCGGCGATATTGATGTCAATAAGCCGGGAGCGGTAAAACGGCTGAACGAAGAGGGAAAAAAGCAAGTCAAGTGCCACACTTTCCTTGACGATGTCGTCGGGGCGGTCGCCGCGGCGGCTTCGACGCGGGTCGCGCAAATAATAAGCGAAGAAGAAGCGAAAAAAGACCCGCGCTTTACCCCTATCCAACTTGATCTGGATGAATAACGTTTGGGAGCCGTTAAAGTTTTTTTTGATATTCATGCTTAAAACGGTCTACGCTGAATCTCATTCCGGTGGGAAAGCAAGGGCCTTTTTTTATTTATAGTTTTTAATATTATTACGCTTATATTGAATTGATGTCAAAACCCATGAGGTCGTCCCTGGTCGCCTAAACGGGCTTTTTTTTTGCCTACACACATTTAATGCCCGCTAATAATATAATATTGTATAACAATTACGGGAGGATATAAATTGGTACTGGAATTAAGAAATGTATCCATGAAATTCAATAGTCAAGACAGCGAGATTGAAGTCTTGGATAACATCAATTTCAGTCTGGAAGAGGGAGAAATTATCGCCATTGTCGGCCCGTCGGGAAGCGGTAAAACCACCATTCTTAACCTGATTGCCGGGTTGCTTAAACCGACCGCCGGCGAGATTGTCGCGAGCGGCGAAATCGGATATATGTTTCAGCGCGATTTTTTGTTCGAATGGCGCAGCATTTACCGGAACGTGATTCTCGGGTTGGAAATTAAGAAAAGATTGACCGGGGAAAATATCGAGAAAGTCTTGAATATGCTGAAAAAATACGGTCTGTGGGAATTCCGAAACAACTACCCGCTTGAATTGTCGGGCGGGATGAGGCAAAGAGTTGCTTTGATTAGGACGCTTGCGATCTCTCCGAGCCTGTTGTTATTGGATGAACCTTTCGCCTCGCTTGACTACCAGACGAAACTTAGGGTAAGCGAGGACGTATATAAAATAATCCAAAGCGAGAAGAAAGCGACGATAATCGTGACCCACGACATATCGGAAGCGATCGCCATGGCCGACAGGATTATCGTGCTCACGCCGCGGCCGGCGAGAATTAAGAAAATTCATAAAATTGATCTCGCGCTCGACGAGGAACGCACGCCGCTTTCCGCCCGGAAATCGGAATCTTTCCGGGTATATTTTAACGAGATTTGGAGGGAGCTTAATGAGTCATAAAAAAGCGCGGCGTCTCGCCAAGATAAAACTCACCCTTTCGCAAATCCTGCTCTTTGTCTTGATTATCGCGCTTTGGGAAGCGGGGACGCGGCTCAGGATTCTCGACGAGTTTCTCTTCAGCAAGCCCTCCTCGATCGTTTCGTTGCTTTGGACTTATACTAAAAATAAGGAAATATTCGAGCATATTTATATATCGTTGCTCGAGACGGTTTTGGGCGTTATTATCGGCAGCGTGACGGGCGTTTTGATCGCAGTGATTTTATGGTCGAGTCGGACGCTGACAAAATTATTGGAGCCGTTTCTCGTAATTTTAAACGCCCTGCCGAAGACGGCGCTGGCGCCAATTATGATCATCTGGGCCGGAACGGGCGTGACGGGGATTGTCGTCGTCGCGATTTCCATCTTGATTGTAATTACGATTCTATCGACTTATAACTATTTTATAAACGTCGATCCGGAAAAAATTCAAATGATGAGGAGTTTTAACGCGAACAAATATCAAATCTTCACAAAACTTGTGTTTCCCGCCAATTTGGTGAACATCATCAGCATCGTGAAGATCAATATTGGAATGGCCTGGGTCGGCGTCATTGTCGGCGAGTTTCTCGTATCCCGCGCCGGGATCGGGAACTTGATTATGTACGGCGGGCAAATTTTCCGCTTTGACATGGTGATGATGGGCGTTCTCGTTTTATCGATATTCGCTTATCTAATGTACGAAGGGGCAAATATTATCGAAAAAATATTAATCAAAAAGCGAGGGAAAGGAATTTGAGAAGTATTAAAAAGACGCTAGCTTTGCTAGTCGTGTCGTTTTTCGCGTTGTTTGGAATATCCTGCGGCGGGCGTAACAAAATCGTGCTCGCGGAAGTGACGCATTCCGTTTTTTATTGCCCGCAATACGTGGCTTTGGAACTTGGGTACTTCGAAGAGGAAGGGCTGAAGGTGGAATTGATTCTTGCGGCCGGGGCCGACAAAACGATGGCGGCCTTGCTTGGCCGGGAGGCGCAGATCGGGCTCATGGGCCCGGAGGCGAGTATTTATGTTTATAACGGCGGTCAGGAAAACTACGCCGTCAACTTCGCGCAATTGACGCAATGCGACGGCAGTTTCCTGATGTCAAGAGAGAAAATCGATAATTGGGATTGGAACATGCTTAAAGGCAAGGAGATTCTGGGCGGCCGTAAGGGCGGCGTTCCGGAAATGACTTTGGAGTGGGTTTTAAAACAAAAGGGATTAAAAATTGGGCGCGACGATCCCGATGCCGAGGTAAACGTCCGGACCGACGTCCAGTTCGCGGCGATGGCGGGGGCCTTTGTCAGCGGCCAGGGGGATTACGTGACGATCTTCGAGCCGACGGCGACGGCTTTGGAAAAGGAAGGGAAAGCCTATATCGTCGCCTCGATCGGCGCCGAGTCGGGATCGATTCCCTTTACCGCTTACTGCGCGACGAAGGCGTATATGAAGAAAAACGCCGATATTATTCAAAAATTCACCAAAGCAATCTATCGGGCGCAGCTTTGGGTCCAATCGCGCTCCGCCAAGGAAATAGCCGAGGTAATCCATCCTCATTTTAAGGAATTATCGCTTGAGGATCTTACCGTCGTAATGCAGCGCTACATTGACATCAACGCCTGGTGCGAAACGCCTTATTTCGCCGAGGATGGTTTTAACCGCTTGATGGACGTTATGGAAGAAGCGGGGGAACTCGATAAAAGAGCGCCCTTTAACGTAATCGTTGATAACAGTTTCGCGAATAAAGCGATGGAAGAAGTTGAATAAAGAGGAACGGATAAACATCTAATAGAAAAGGCGGAATCATGATTGATTACGCCTTTTAAGTTTGCGCCGACAAATACAAAAAGGCGAAGCAGTCGGCTTCGCCTTTAATACTTTTGTTTTTATTCTTTACCGTTCGTGAACCAGCCGCGCGAAAACATCAAAAATGAGCTTGCTTTCCACGGCGTCGGGAATTATCTCCGGATGCCATTGGATACCGATAATCGGCAGGCTTTGATGAATAATGGCCTCGATGGTCCCGTCCTCGGCGCGGGCAATGACGTCAAATTCGGGCGCGACCCGGTCGATTGCCTGGTGATGATAGCTGTTTACCATAATTTTTTGAGCGAACGGCAGGAGTCGGTTTGGTTCCGCGTAAACGGCATGACCGCTTTTAATATCGCTGTGGGTATCGCCGATATCCTGAAAAAGCGAACCGCCGAGAAAAATGTTGATCGCCTGATGCCCCCGGCATATTCCCAGCAGCGGCTTTTTTGTTCGCGCCGCGTGTTCTGCGATTTGCCGGTCAAGTTTGTCAAGCGCGTGATTGACGTTAAGCGACTTCCCGTTGTTCTCCTCGTTATAGTATTTGGGGTCGATATCGTGCCCGCCGGTGAGAAGAAAACAATCGCACAAATCCAACACTTTGTCCGCGTTCGGGTTATTGGTGCTGATGATAATCGCGTTTAACCCGCGCGACGTCAATTGTTTCACGTAAAGAGTGTTGACGAATTCCCTTTCACTGTTTTCCGTTGTTGTCAGCCGCGGGCTGATGCCTACGATTTTCATAATCCTTCCTTTCTTCGCAAATATCCTTATAATGATATCATATGTCGGAAAATATGACAATGTTTTTTTAATAGCCCATAATGCCAAAATCTGCATATTATGATTTTTAGAGGGATTTTTCTAATTATCGGTTAAACAAAGGGCGGTTCATGGTATAATAGATACGGGTGATAATTTGGAATCACTAAGGGAATTATATAAAATCGGCGCCGGCCCCTCGAGTTCGCACACGATGGGACCGCAGAAGGCGGCGCGGATCTTTAAAGAAAAACACCCGTCCGCCCGTCGGCGTAGGGTCGAGCTCTACGGCGCCCTGGCGTTGACGGGAAAAGGTCATCTTACCGACTGGATAATCAAACGGGAATTGGGCGAGAGTAGCTGCGAAGTGGTTTTCCTTCCCGAAATCAACTTTGATTACCACCCGAACGGCATGAAGTTTATCGCCTACGACGACGCCGGGAAGCAAATCGGGGAATGGCTCGTTTTTTCCGTCGGCGGCGGCGATTTAAAGAACTTAAACGAAGAGCGGGTCGCCGGGAACCTTCTTTATCCCCACGGAAATATGGCGGATATTCTCGAGCATACGGAAAAGAACAATCAGACTTTATTAACATATATTCTCCGGGCGGAAGGCGCGGAGATTTGGGATTTCGCTATGGAAATCCTCGCCGCGATGTTTTCGGCGGTCGAGCGGGGCGTTAACTCTTTCGGGACGCTTCCGGGGGCGCTCGCGATCAAGCGGCGCGCCGGCGATATTTATCAGCAATACGAAAAAACCCGCGATTTTAACACGCTTATTTTCTCGGCGGCTTTGGCGGTGTCCGAGGAAAACGCCGCCGGCGGCGAGGTCGTGACCGCGCCGACATGCGGGTCAAGCGGCGTTATGCCCGGGGTCCTTTACGCTTATCACAAACATAGACAATATCCCTTACCTAAATTGGCCGAGGGCCTTTTGGTCGGCGGTCTCGTCGGGAATCTGGTAAAAAGGAACGCGTCAATCTCCGGCGCCGAGGTCGGGTGCCAAGGGGAAGTCGGAACTGCCTGCGCGATGACGGCCGCCGCCGTTAGTCATATCGAAGGCGGGACGAACCGACAAATCGAATACGCGGCGGAGATCGCCCTCGAGCATCATTTGGGCATGACTTGCGATCCCGTCTTGGGTTACGTGCAAATTCCCTGCATTGAAAGGAACGCTTTATCGGCGCGCCGCGCCGTCGATTCCGCCGCTTTCGCTTTGCTTACCGACGGCTCTCATTATATTAGTTTGGACGATGTCATTCAGTCGCTTAAGGAAACGGGCAGAGACCTGCATCCCCATTACCGGGAAACCGCGCTTGGCGGGCTTGCGAAAAGAAAGGCCCGCAAATAAAAAAGCACGCTATGGTGCTCTTTACTTATTGGTATTAAATCTTCGCGGGCTTCTAATAAGCGTTTTTTTGACGCGAAGATCGATATAGCCGATTATGCAGACGGTCGCCGCGCCGACGGAATTTAGGATAAAGTCAAGCATCGTGTCCCGGAGCGCCTCCTGGCCGATGAAATCCATGCCGGTCGCGTCGTTGAAATACCGCTGCATATTGCTTCCGGTGAAGTAATCGGCGCAATACTCGATGATCTCCCATATGACGCCGACGGTTGACGCGATACAAAAAACTAAAAAGACGACAAACAGCGGCGAGAATTTTTTTCCGATATCGGCGCTTTCGTTGAGCATTCTTAAAAAGGAAAAAGCGAATATGGCGATCAGCGAGCCGCTTAAGGTGTGCATCAGACCGTCCCACCAGGAATTCATCCGGTAAACGCCGACGATCTCGCCGATGAACAAGGAACCGATGCAGAAGGCGATAAAAAGCAATTCCATAAATTCCGGGATGTCGATTTTCCACCTATGCTCGATAATCGACGGCAAGAACGAAGCTCCAAGCAATAGCAGCGAATAAAACGCGATCATGAAATAACGGCTTTCAAGCTCGTCAATCTTTTCCACGATTATCAGATAAATACTGAAACCCAAGATGATAACGGCAATGACGCGCATCATGATATAACAAAGCAGCGTTAATACTTTTTGTTTGTTCTCATCCATACTATTCCTCACCTCTCTGGGCTATTATTATATGACATAATTTTACAAAAAGCAATAAAAAAAACGGCTTTCGCCGTTTTTAAAGCCTTTCTTTGATTTTTTTGGTTATCGTTTCCGCCAATCCTTCCGGCACGTAGTCGGTAATATCGTTTCCGAACATCACCAATTCTTTGATTGATGAGGATGATAAAAAGAGATTATTGGTGGAAGGGAAAAGAAACAAGGTGTCGACCGAAGGATCGATCGAGCGATTGAAGGAGAACAAGGTAATCTCGCTTTGATAATCGAGAAAACTGCGGACGCCGCGGATGATGACTTGCGCGTTCTTCTCACGCGCGAATTCGAGAACGAGTTTATTGCTTGCCTCGACAACCACGTTTTCCAGATCGCGGGCCGCGCGCTTCAACAAATCCACCCGCTCTTCGGTCGTGAATAAATATTTTTTGCTCGGATTAATTGAAACCAAAACATAGACGCGGTCAAATATTTTCGCCACGCGGCGGATAATATCCAAATGACCGTTCGATACCGGGTCAAAGGACCCGGGATAAACCGCTATTTTCATATCGCACCTCTGTATAATTATATTATATCCGATTTGCCGGATAAAATCAATTATTTTGTATCTGCCAAGCAAGAAAATATTGTATATACAAGTTCATTATGATATAATGAAGCCGGCAGAGAGAGGTATCACGATGAGAACAATAACGCTTATTATGATCGGTCTGGGCTTTTTTGGCTTGGCCGCGGGAAACAACGAAATACGGGACGAAATCATCTTTAGCGACGTCTTAAACGGAAAGGAAATCACCCGTCTGGAAAACTATTTGGTTTATTACAAATATAATTCCTCGGGAAGGACCCCGGCAAACGAGTGGGGTTACGAAATCTCGGTTAATGGCGAAAATTACGTCGTCGAGACGGGAACGAACGTTAACGTTTACCCCGGCGGCTACGCGATTTCCGGGCACGGAACGAAAAAGGAGCTTTTAACGCGGGTCCGCGTCGGCGATATCGTCGAGATAGATCACGGTTCCCTCGCGATCGCGGTCAAAAGAAACCCGGTGTTAAGCGCCGCCTTTCTTGTCGAGAAAAGCTACGCGGACGCGCAAGGATGGGCCGCGGCGGCCGCGGATAATTATATCCGGCGCGACGAGGCCGCGATTTCGAATCTTCTCAATGAATTAGCGGACGAGTATCAAAAAACGCGGGCGATTATCGAACAAGGGAATTATACCGCCGCTACGGTCGATACCCTGGAGAAGATTGCGGGTCGCTGCGAGGAAATCGCCTTTGAAATCCGATACCGGACGGTAAATTCCGAGCCGCTTGAAATTAGGGCGCTCTGGCACCGCCCGAACGCGAGCGGAATAAGCGAGAGCAATTTGGCCGGCGTCAAAAGTTTTACCGCCAAGGTCAAGGAATTGGGCTTTAACGCGATCTACGTCGAGACTTTCTGGAACGGATACGCCAGTTATCGCTCCGATATCCTCGAGACGCACCCGCAGGTTGCCTATTATTATTACGGCGAGGAGTATGGGCACGATTATATCGCGGCGCTTATCGGCGAAGCGAAAAAGGCGGGAATCGACGTTTTTGCCTGGTGCCATACCTTTAACGCCGGGAATAACGCCTACCGGGCGAAAGCCGTTAAGGACGAGTGGCTCCTCGAGGATTACCAGGGAAACAAACTTCACCCCAATGTCTACGGGGGAAGTTATTACCTCGACCCGTCGCACCCGGAAGCGCTTGATTTTATCGAGTCGGTCTTCGTCGAGATGACGGAGAAATACGATTTTGCCGGGATCCAATTTGATTATATCCGCTATTATGACAACGACTATCGAGCCTCGCCGGTCCGCGACAGCGGGTTCGGCGCGCACTCGGAGAATAAATTCAAGGAAGCGACCGGCCTTTCCGGGGATGTCCGAACGCTGGTTCTGAATACCGCTTACCGGGAAAAATGGAACGAGTGGAGACAGGCAAACATTACCGCCGCCGTGAAACGCTTCTCGGAAGCGATTCGCGCCGCGAGAAGCGATATCGCGATCTCGGCCGCCGTCGTCGCCAACGTCAATATCGCCCGCGACACATACATGCAGGATTGGCCGACCTGGGTCAACCGCGGCTACATCGACCTGTTGTGCCCGATGATTTATACCGGCAGCGCCGCGGCCGTCGCCGAGGGCGCCCGGGCGATTAAAAACCGGGCGGGGAACTTAAGCCATCTGGCCGCCGGCATCGCCCCGATTTATTACGGTTACTCTAATCTCGTTGCCCTTGAGGAGACTCTTTCGGCCGGTAGGTACGGCGGCGCCTCCCATTTCGCGAGCCAAAACGTTATCGGCGACCCCGCTTTCGAGGCCGCGCTTCGGAATGGCGCGTACCGAACCGCGTCGATATCGCCGCTTTCGCCTGCGGGAGTCGTCTTTGAAAAGGCGATGGAGGATCTGCTCGCGTATTGCGAGTATTACCGGGACGCCGCCGGGGATAATTACAGCGTCGTCAAGAATGAAATCGACGAAATCGCGGGAATGCGGCGCGAGAACCCCGCCGACTACGAGGAAATTATTAAACGGTTGGAACACCTGCGGCTTATAACCGCTTATCTCTCCGGCGACAGCCTCAGGGAGAACGTTAATCAAAAAATTACGCGTTTAATCGACGTTTTGGACGTGAAAATCTCGCGAGAATTGATCGCCATGGGTTATTACGACCCCGAATCGGGGCCCCGTCCCGACGCCGCGTCTTTCGACTATCCTTCCCCCGGGTTGCCTCCCGTTGCCCCGGGTAACGGCGACAAGCCGAAAAAAGGTTGCTTCGCCGGCCAAGGCCTTATTGCGCTCGCCTTAATCGGATTATTATATTTTAGAAGAAGAAAGGAACACGCCTCATGAGTCTAACCGTACGCGTCGTCCCCGTTCTGGACAGCCGCGCCGTAGACGTCCGGAAGTTTTCCGATGTAAAAGTGTATCGGGGAGAGATCGAAAACGAGATATTCCCGCCGTCCCCGCCCCCCTGCTTTCCCGGCGCCTGGTACCGCAAGGCCTTTTCTTCGCGCGATTACTGGCTCGGGATCGAGGGGCTGATTGAGCTTGGCGAGTTTTTCCCCGACGAGAGCCGTTTTAATCTTGACGGCAAGGGTCGCTACATGGACAACCCCAGCGTTTATATGGGAGGCAACAGTTCCAGGGAAAGCGACGCGGGGCTCTCGCTTAATATTATGTATCCGACCGCCGACACTTCTTATGACCTTACCCCAGCTTCCCCGAAACTGGGTTACCGGCCTTTTTGGCGCTATATATATTACGAGGCCGAAGACATCGAAGGCAACGTCACGCGCCGGGAAGTGAATTCCTGGAACGTAACGCATCCAAAAAACTTGTCGTACTATTATTTTCCCGGCGATGTTTTGCGGATGAGCGTTTATTCGCCGCTTCCCGATTACCTGCAGTTGCGCATCGAAGTCGTAAAGCCGACGGAAATACCGAAGTACGCGAAACTAAGGCGAGGTTACGGGCTTCCCGGTAACCGGCCCGCCGATTTCTTCAGCCCCTGTTTTTATTCCAAAGGTCACGGTTATGACAAAGCGGAGTTTAAACGGGTCAACGCCATCGACCAATACGGAAACGAAGGCTATAAAGCCCAAGAGACCAAGGCTCGGGTCACGCCCGCAGTTTGGCGCGAAGTCTACTTGTATCGAGAAATTGGGGGAGAAGTCATGAAGGTCCCCTTTCACGCCCGCCGTTACGGCTCGATGGTTTGCCCGGACGATAGGGCGATAACGGTATCCCCCTGCAACCCCGATTTGGGGGGAGAGATAATCGAGATTCACCCGGAAAAAGCAAGAAAGGAGTAATTATGAAAGACACTTATTTGTTTCGAAATTATTACTCGGTCGACAGTTATGTCGCGTATACCGGCAAGATCCCGCTTCGTCTCGACGGGAGAACGATTACTTTTAAAATGTATTCCGATTTCGCAAATCTCCTCAACGGGGAGTTTTTCACGGTTTCCTCGGACCCCGACGCCGTCCCGACTTTTATCCATTACGATGAAAACATCAAATATGACGGCTACCGGCTTGACATCAGGAAAAACGAGATTTCGATCGACGCCCGCAACACCCGCGGCGTCCGTTACGCGATCGACACGTTAAACAAACTCGTTGTCCGCAAAAACGGGAAACTTTTGCTTCCGATCGCTTTGCTTTTGGATTATCCCTCTTTTGAATTCCGCGGGATTATCGAAGGTTATTACGGCGAGCCCTGGAGTTTCCAGGAAAGGATGACGCTGGCCGATTTTATGGACAGCCTGCGCCTCAACACTTATATGTACGCCCCGAAATCCGATCCCTATCACCGGGTAAAATGGCACCAATTATATCCCGACGATTTGTTTAAGCAAATCATCGCCCTTATCAATAAACTTAAAGAAAAAGAAATAAACTTTTTCTATTGCATTTCCCCGGGATACGCCGAAAACCCCGACGAACGATTCCGCTTCCTGGGCGACGAGGATTATCAAAGGTTGTTTGTAAAGCTTGACCAACTGATTTCGGTCGGGGTTAATAAATTCGGCCTGCTAATGGACGATATCGATTACCAGCTCAGCCCGAAAGACAAGCTCGTTTTCGACCGGCCGGGCATCGCTCACGCTCATCTGGCCAACAGGATAAACAAGTATTTGTCCGAGCGTCTCGTTAACCACACGCTCGTCTTATGCCCCACCGAATACTCGCAGATTGGCAGCACTCAGTATCGCAACGACCTGAAGGAACTCCTTGACAAAAACATCTACATTTTCTGGACCGGCGATAATGTTTGCGCCGAGGCGATTACGGAGCGGGATATAAAACAGACGCGCGCCGCTTACGACCGCGAACTTTTCATTTGGGATAATTTCCCCGTGTCCGACTTCACCCACGGCGTTCGCGAGTATATCGCGCCGATTAGAAACCGCGCTGCTAATTTGGGCGATTACGCGATCGGTTATTTGATTAACCCAAGCAATAATTACTATATCTCGCAGGTCGCGATTACGACCATGGCTCATTACGCCTGGAACAACGCCAAATACGACCAGGAAAAATCATTCGAGATAGCTTTGGAAAAGGTCGGCGCCGATTTCCGTCGCGTCGGGCGCGATTTCATCGCGCATAATTTCCCGAGCGTGCTCTCCTACGGAAATATTGAAGAAGAAAAGACGATGGTAGAAAAGTATGACAAAGCCGCGATCAACGCCTACTATCGCAAAGTCGCCGCCAGCGCCGCCGAGTTATCGCGTCTCGATTTGCCGATAATTAATGAGTTAAAGCCTTGGCTTGAGAGAACGATCCGCGAGGCGGAAATCGTGAAGAAAATCCTCTCGGACGAGATTAAGCCAGAGGAGTTGCGCGAATTTCTCGCCGATAATAAATTTACCGGCAGCGAGCTTTTTGATTTTCTCGTAAAAAAACGCGGCCTTCTAAACGACGAGGAATACCGGGAACTTATCGACAAGCGAAGAGGAGGCCGTTGGTACCGCGTGTTTGAGGAGAAAAGATGGCCCGTAAAATAATATATCTTCCCCTAGACGAGCGCCCCTGCAATTATCTCTTTCCCCGGGAGATATTTGCGGGGACGGATATCGCCGTCGCCGCGCCGCCGGCTGCGGCGATGGGGAAAAAAAAGACTCCCGGCGATTTTCAATTAATCCGGGAGTTTCTCCTTAATGAATGTAAGGACGCCTACGGCGCGGTAATCAGCGTCGACACTCTTCTTTACGGCGGCATCGTTCCATCTCGCCTTCATCATCTCGCGTTGGAAGAGTTAATCTCGCGTCTTTCTCTGCTTTCAGAGCTAAAGAAACGCAACCCGGAGCTTGCGCTTTACGCGTTCCAGTTAATTATGCGGACGCCTCAAGAAAGCATCAGCGAGGAAGAACCGGAATACTACGGGGAATGCGGCCGGGAGATATTTTTGCGCGGTTATTACCGAAACAAAGAGCGGCTCGGAATTATCACTGACGAGGAACGGCAAGCGGCCGCGGCGGTAAAAATCAAGCCGGAGTATATTGACGATTATCTGAACCGGCGTCGGGTTAATCTTGCCATGAATCGCGCGACCCTCGAACTGCTCGCCGCGGGAGTAATCGATTTTCTCGTTATTCCTCAGGACGACGCTTCCGAATACGGGTTCCCGTCGATGGACCAGGCGGAGTTGCGCGCCGTGATCGCGGAGAAGCGTCTTGGGCCAAGCGTCTATCTTTATCCGGGCGCCGACGAGGTCGGGTGCGTTTTGCTTGCGCGGATGCTTAACAAAGTAAAAGGCGGCACACCGCGGGTATTTCTTAAATATCCTTCGCCTTCCGCGCCGATGGTAATCCCCTGTCTTGAGGACCGGCCGCTTGACGTTACCGCGAAATACCATATCGCCTCCGCCGGCGGGGTTTCCGCGAGTTCCCTGGCCGACGCTGATATCGCGCTCCTGCTTTTAATCGGCGCCGATAAAATGATTCCCAGGCCCGGCGCCGCGCCGGGACGGGGAGTCGACGTTCTGAGCAATCTGCCGGAATGTTTCGAATTCGCGCGCCGCGCGCTTGCTGACGGCCGCTCCGTCGCCGTGGCCGATTTGATCCATTTAAACGGCGGGTCACCGGAGGTTTTATCCTATATCAAGCGCGCGGGGCTGACAATGAAGCTCGCCGCTTACGCCGGGTGGAACACCGCGAGCAATTCGCTCGGCACGGCGATCGCCCAGGCGATCGTTTATCATTATTACGGCGACCGCCCGGAGCACCGGTTTTTCCTGGTTAAAAGATATATCGAGGATATCGGTTATTGCGGGGTCGTCCGGGAAAAGGTAGCGTCCGAGATTATCTCCCGCGGCCTTTCCTATTTTAACGTCGGGGAAGAAGACGGATGGGCGGCGCGCCGGGTTGAGGAAGAATTGAATAAATTTTTTGCCGATCAATTGCCGGAGGTCTTTCGGGAATACCGTCTCGAAGACGCAAGGCTTCCCTGGAAAAGGATGTTTGAAGTTGATTTTAAGGTGAAGGAAAGATGAGATTTTGCCGAAGGATTTCAGTTTTACTTATAGTTTTTATTATCGCCTGCGGCGGCGCCGTCGTCGTCGGGGCGTCCTCGCTTGCGTTTGAAAAAACGGAAGTTTTGGAAAGCGGCGAGCTATACGCTGGCGTCGATTATGAGAAGTTTTCGGCCGCGACCTGGACCGACGCGGGCGAGGTCGGCAACCAGCAGATCAGCGTCGTCAAAGCGCGAAAGTTAAGCCCCGTCAAAGTCTTCGCCTGGGCGAAAACCGGCCCGTCGTCGCTATCGGGCGGCGACATGTTGGCGATCGCTTCCGATTTTGAGAAGGAAAACCCGGGATGGACGGTTATCGCCGGGATTAACGGCGATTACTATGATCCCGCGACCGCGACCCCCGTGAACGCGTTCGTTCGCGCGGGCGACGCGATCAAACCCGTTAATCATCAAAAATACATGTCGCTCGCGATCGGCGACTCCAAAGAATTCGCGGTCTCGCGCGTCAACCGGAGCGAAAGCAAATACGGGCTTTCGTTTTATCAGGCCGGGACGAACGCCGTGATGAAAGAGATATTACTCGACGGGCATAATTTACCGCCGGGCGCCGGTAAGACATCATTTTACCACGGCAACTCGCGGGAAGTTACCGTCGCCGGGGCGAGATTGTTTTTAGCCGAGGCCGATACGCGACTGAACTACGGCGGCGTGTTTTTCCGCGGCCGGATCACGGGCGAGGTCGAAGCCGCCGCGGTCGGTAGCGATAAATTAACGATCGCGACCCGGAATCCCGAGATTGCCGCTCTTTTGGAAGAGGGTCCGGAAATCCGCGTCCAGAAAAGCCTCGCCGGCGCGAATAACGGCTATGACAATATTATCGGCGTCGGCAGCCAGCCGTTAAAAGAAGGCGAAATTCTTTCCTTTTCGGAAATCGGCGACCAGAGCGAGGCGTTCGCCTCGGCGCGGCATCCCCGCTCGGCCATCGGTTTCACCGCTGCGGGCGATGTTATTCTCGCCGCGTTTGACGGCCGGCAGGGTTCGCTTTCCGGCGTCAATCTTCGGGAAATGGCCAAGGCGCTGCGGGAACAAGGCTGCGTCGACGCCTTTAACCTCGACGGCGGCGGTTCGACGCAATTAATTATCCGCAAAAACGGCAAACTGCGATATTTAAACAGCCCGTCGGAAAAATACCGGCGCGTCGCGAACGCGGTGTTGATCGCTGCGCCGGACGTGTATATCGAAGCGGCGTACCGGGAGATAACCGCCTCCTCCCTTACGCTTGATTACCGAGTCACCCCCGCCGCCGGTGTGGAAATTAAAGCGAGGCGGCTTTTGGTTAACGGCGTTCCGGAAAGTCTCTCCGCGCCTTCCGTCTCGCTGGATTTTTCCGAACCCCGCGGGATCCATTATTTTTCTTTCGAGATTGAGTATCTAAAGGATGGTAAAAAATATACCCGGGTGATGTATAATCACCGCGTAAATATCGCCAATTTTGACGCGCCGGCGCCCGGGAAAACCAAACCGCATTCCTTTACGATCGAGTTCGCGCCGCGCCCGGAGCATAACGGGTTTGACGCGGTGATTAATTTTTCCGACCCGGACGACACGATCGTTAAACTTTACTTGGTTAATGACGGCGAAAAACAAGTGGCGCTAAAAGACTCCCGCGGCTATGTGTGCAAATATTACAATTTGTCGGGCGGGCGCATTTTTGCTTTTACCGTCGAATATCATTACGTTCTCTCGTCGCCCGCGCCGGTAAGAGAGGAATACCCCGAGGTTTTCGTTTACGAATACGTCGCGTCTCCGGCCGACGGGGAGGGCGATGAAAAAAGCGGGTGTTCCCTCGCCGGCATCCCCGCCGCTTTCGGATTGATCGTATATTATTTTGTTAGAAAACGGCGTAATTACGTCAAAATACCGGAATAGAGTTGGCGCGAAATGTTTCGCGGCAACTTTTTTATTTAAAAAAATGTAAGCCTTTCCAAAAAAATACTTGACTAGACAAGTTAAGTGTTATATAATTAAGCTAGCATTAGAGATAGGAGGAACTAATGGCTGCATTTAAAAAAATATTCGTGTTTGTCTGCTTGACGGTGGTTGCGATCGTCTTGAGCGGTTGCGGCAAGGACAAAGTGCCGCCCGAACTGGTGATCGAGACGCCGGAAATATCGCATGCGGCAGGCGCGGATATCGTTTTGGCGGAATATATTAAAGATTTCATTTCCGTAAGCGATAACGTGACTGCCGAAGATGAAATCAAAATCGAAATCGTCGATTTTGGTGGGTATGACAAAGGAAAGAAAGGTGTTTACGAGATTACCATCAGGGCGACCGATAAGGAAGGCAATTATACCGATAAGAAGATGACGGTAGTCGTCACCGACGCTGACACCGTCCCGCCGGCGTTGACGAAGACGCCGACGACGATTTATCATATTGCCGGAGAAGAGGTTGACCTGACCGAGGGTCTGGAAGGCGTCGATAATGTCGACGGCGTGAACGTTAACTTTAAGGTTGTGGATCTTGGCGATTATGACAGAAACGTTCCCGGAACGTATACCGTGATGATTGTCGTTTACGACAATGCCGGCAACGAAAGCGCTCCTTTTGAGCGCGAGGTCGTCGTATCCGATAGCTACAGCCGCGCCGAGATGGTATCGTTTGAAGGCGAAGTTATTCGTTACGAAGCGCTTTACAACCCGCAGATTCTGGCCGGGCATACCGCTACCGGTTACAACACGGCCTATGACGGTCATTATGTCAATGTTTTATCTAAAGACTATGTCGACTGGCTTGTGAATTACGCGCCGGAAAGAATCGGCTCGGGCGTCGGCTGGAGCGTAATCGCCGTTACCGACGCCGACAACAAAATCGTTTATGTCCGCCACTGGAACAGCGGCGAGGCTTACCTCGACAATGAAGGAAATTTGGTTTCGGTTCCGGCGGTCGACTGGTCGACGGGAACCAACCGTAACTGGACCGAGGAAGTGAACGGGAAAATGATCTCCCGCACCAACGCGCGCTACAGTTCCGGCGAGATGGGCATGATGATGGCCAATATCAGCCGTTGGATTCCCGATGGCGGTCATGTTTTCATGTTCATTAATTGGATGACGATCGGCCTTGACGAGAACGAGGAAGTCGTGACGAAGGCCAATACTTCCGATATGCCCCGGGCGATGGGCGCTAATTACATTATGTATAGCGACGAGGACGGGGACGACGTGATGGATTACGCTTTGGGTCGCGAGCTTAAAATCATTGACCCGCAATTAAGCAAACAATCGATACGCAAGTCTTTTGACGCGGATAAACCTTTCCCGGTTATCACCGTGTCCGGCAAACGGACCGTAACCGACACCGGCGTTTGGAAAACGAATTATATCGAAACCGTTTATTTGAACGAACACGACAGCGAAAACCCGTATGACCCGCTTGCCGGCGTTACGGCAAACGACGGGAAAGGCGGCGATATTACCGACGAGATTACTTATAGGGTATATCGTTACGCAACGACCGAACAAGTTTACGGGTACATGACCTCGCTATCGATAAACGACCCCCGCTGGGCCGAATATTACGATGAGGTCTGGACGCTGGAAGAAAACGAAGTTCAGTTGGATAACATCCTCGTCCCGGGTAACGACGGTCATTATTTCGTGATCGAATACACGGTAACCGCGAACGGGCATACCGACACGCTTTACCGGCTGATTCAAATCAAAGCCGACACGCCCGATTATATCGAGCTTTACGGCGAGTCGGATTCCGTTTACGCAAACGTCATGTCGATCCAGCAACGCCTGGAAATGAATCCCGATTTGGACGAGTTTGGGGCGATGGACAATACGGACAAAGGCATACTTTACAACTATGAAGGCTTTAAATCATTATCCGCATATCCGAATCTTCCCAAAGGCGTCGTCGTCGTTTTGGATGAATACTACCGGGTATTAACGATAAGAGTCCTGGCCAATACGGCTTTTGAGATTACGCCCGACGGAAAAGCCGAAATCAACGATCTGGATTGGGTTGACGACGGCCTTCTCGCGGGAATTGACGATATGCTCCCCGAAGGCGGTTATGTCGTTATATATCCCGAAGGAAAAGACGGAACCGTACTTGCGAAAGCGCTGCGAGCTTTTGTTGATTTTGATTATCAGGAAGGCGATATCACCGCCGATATTAAAAACGGCGCCGTCTCCGTGTCTCTTGTGATCAAGGAAGTTCAGGAAGTTTCGACCCTGCTCGTTAACGGCGAGGCGCCGCTCATCGAAATCAGCGGAAACGAAGTTACGATTAAGGTCGTTGAAAACAGCAAGGAAGCTTTGATATTCTACCCGGCGGGAGGCGGGGCCGGATTCCGGCTGGATACCGGCAAGGCCTACTATTTCACGAAAGAAATGTATGCCGTTCTCTCGCAAAGCCAGGAAGTTGTCTCCTCGTTTACCACATCAAGTCCGAACAAGGGCGTTCCCTGGTTCCGCGACGGATCGATCGTCGTGCTTGACGCCGACGGCAAATTCGTGCTCGCTCGCGTGATGACGACCGCGGCCGCGGCGGAAATAAAAGCTGACGGCACGGTTATTTACGGGAACGCTGCTGTTGTCGCGACGACCGAGGCGGATAAAGCGGCCGCGGGAGAGGCGAACTTGTCGTTTGACTTGGTTATCCCGAACGCCGCCAATACCGTCCCGCACGGACCGTTGGCCGACATTCTTGACATCGTGCCCGACGGCGGCTCGTTTATCATCTTCCCCGGCACTGCCAATACAGCCGTCCGCAATTACAGCGTTCGGTTGCTCTGGAACGCCGATTACCCGGGCAGCGGCATAATCGTTGACGCCACGGCGGAAGAACCGCCGGCCGGCTCGCCCGACCCCGCGACCAACGGCTTTGATTTCGATAACTATACCGCCGATTATTTCGAGAATCTCTTAATCGAGGTTGAATTCGTGGCGACCGTAGCCGACAAACCGGCAAAACTCCCGCGTCCGAAAGTTACCCTTGACGGCAACGCGATCAGCTGGGCCGCCGTGGAAGGCGCAGCGAGCTACGACCTTTATGTCGACGGCGTTCTCGCGTTGGCATCCGCCGGAACGTTTAACGAAGAAACTAACGCATACGAGTTTGATCTTGTCGGGCTTGATTTGGGGGCCGCGACTTATAAAATCCAGGTCCGGGCGATAACCGCGGACGCGAAAGCGAGCTCGACGTCGGTATTGAGCGACGCGGTAATGTATGAGCTTAGGCGCGCGGATTCCCCCGACCCGGAAACCTTTGTTTTGGATGATAATATCTTATCGTGGGGCGAAGTAGAGGGCGCGACGAAATATCTCGTTTCTATTAATGACGGCGACTATTTTGAAGTCGAGACCAACCAGGTGACGATCCCCGACGACGCTTTGACGGCCGGAACGATCGTTAAGGTTATCGCCGTCGGCGAGGAAGGAGTTTTCAACTCGCTGCCGACGGAATATGAGCTTGACATCGAGGTTATCCCCAAGGAAATAACGCTTGGCTCTTATGTGTTGCCGGTCGTCGAGTTTACCGCGAGCGCGTGGCTGCGTCACGCCGACCCGGAAAAAGGCAACGATCCCGGCGCGCAATGGATTCAAGGAATCGTCGTCGTTAACGGCGTCCATGAATTCGCCAATCTAGACGATAACGTCCGGCTCTTCAGCGGCGGTTACGCCGCGGTGCTTGACGCGGACTTCAAAGTAAAATATATCGTCGACCGTTGGGCGCACGAATGGAACGCCGAGGACGGCTGGACGACCAACTCCGGCGGCTGGGATTGGGCTCTCCATTTTTACGCCTCTTACTTCAAGCCGTATCTTGAAGAAGGCGACGTCATCATCTTCGCCTCGCAATACGGTACGGGCTTGCCGGAAGGCACCTACCGCAACTACTTCGGAAACGCCTTAATCTATGACCTGGAGACGCTAACGACCGATCACCGAAACATTAACATTGAGGAAGCGATTGACCCGAGCGCGGTCAAAATCGAAATTAAAGAAGTCGTTGCCACAAAAACGATCGCTCTCGGCGGAAATCACCTGCCGATCGTCGAGTTCACGCTTGAAAAGTGGCTGAATTACGCCGATCCCGACGGCGGTAATGACGTCGGCGCGGCCAATATCGCGGGCATCGTTTTAGTCACCGGCGTCATCGGTATTGCTGATCTTGAAGATAATCATAGACTTTTCAGCGGCGGATACGCCGCGGTGCTTGACGCGGATCTTAAAGTAAAATATATCGTCGACCGCTGGGCGCACGAATGGAACGCCGAGGACGGCTGGACGACCAACTCCGGCGGCTGGGATTGGGCTCTCCATTTTTACGCCTCTTACTTCAAGCCGTATCTTGAAGAAGGCGACGTCATCATCTTCGCCTCGCAATACGGCAAAGGTCTGCCGGCCGGCACCTACCGCAACTACTTCGGCAACGCCCTCATTAAAAACTTGGGAACGGTGACAACCGATCACCGCGGCGTCGATCTCGAGGAAGCTATCGACCCGAGCGCCGCGAATATCGTCATCCGCGAACAAAAGAAAGTTCTCAACGTCGGAACATCGCTCGTGAACGTTAAGGAAATGGAACTTGACGAGTGGCTGAATTACGCCGATCCCACGGGCGGTAATGACGTCGGCGCGCGATGGATACACGGGCTAGTCCTCGTCCACGGCGCCGCAGGAATTAAGGAACTTGATGACGACGCGGTCGTTTTCAGCGGCGGTTATGTGGCCGTAGTTGATTCCGAATTCAAAGTCAAGTACTTCGTAGACCGCTGGGCGCACGAATGGAACGCCGAAGACGGTTGGACGGTCAATGACGGCGGCTGGGGCTGGGCGCTTAATTTGAAAGCGTCGTACTTTAAACCGTATCTTGAGGATGGCGACATGCTTATCATGGCCTCGCAATACGGCGTCGGCCTTGGCGTCGGGACTTATCGCAATGTTTTAGGAAACGAGCTTATATATAATTTGGGGACTTTAACGACCGATCATCGCAACGTCGACATTAAGGAAGCGCTTGATCCTTCGGAAGTCGCGATCCAATTAATCGAACTTAAATAAAAAATCAGGGAATTAGCCGGGAGCAAAGGCTCCCGGCTTATCCCGACCATACGGTGAGCCATGAAATTCGAGAAGTTTTACAACAGCCGGGTTTTCGGGTTCTTCGACTGGCTGTATCGCATGTTTATCCTCAATATTTTGACCGTTTTGTTTATCGCGTTGGGACTGGCGGTCTTTTCCCTGATGGCGGCGCTCACGGCGTTATTAATCGTTCTCCGCTCGGCCAAGAGCGATTTTGATTTCCCGCTCGTCAAAGGTTATGTTAAGAGTTTCTTCGCAAATTTCGTCCCCGTATTGAAACTCTCGCTTTTCTACGTTATCTTAGGCTTGCTTTTGCTTTTTAACAGTTATTTTTTCTATTTGGGATTTGTGGATAACGGGGGATTTTTGAACGAGGTACTGTATTATCTTGCCTTGTTTATCGATTTGGTGTTTATTTTGGCTTTCGTGAACGCGTGTTTTGTTTATGTGTATTTTCCAAACCTAACTTATTGGAAGGTAGTCAAGTATTCATTCGTCTTACTGCGGGCCGTCCCGCTTCAGGCGCTGTCCCTGGCCGCGTTTCTCGCCGCGGCGGTCGCGCTATTATTCGTGAAGATTATTAACATTATTTTGATATTTATTTTCGTTGCTCTTTTTATTTATATCGCCAATCTTTTGCTTGAAAAAATTTATTTGCGTTTGGCGGCCGAGGGAGTCAGGCCGCGCGACGTTTTCCTTTACCTGAGAGACAAACGGGAAAATTCTTAAGGTTTGTGAGGGAAGAATCATGAAAAAAAAGATTATTATTATCGCCTTAATCACCGGAATCGGCCTGTTTCTTTATTTTGGGGTTAAACGGAATCCCGTTCCCGTCCGTTCCGCTATCTATCAGGGCTCGGTCTATCAAGACGGAGCCGGCGCCTTGCCCGATTATCACGCCTATCTGAGCGAAAGAGCGGACGCGGCTCGTCCCGCGGAAGAAATCGTGATTTCTGCGGTCGAGTCCTATGACTATGATTCCGACGGTTTCGAGGCCGAATGTTATTCGACGGAAGAAGACGGGGTTGCGGGACTTTATATTCCCGAGCCCGGCGAGGTCTGCTGGGAGGTTGACGTTCCCCAATCCGGTTTATACAATATCGAGATTAAGTATTACCCGGTGCCCGGCCGGAGCGCGGCGATTGCTCGCGGGCTGAAGATCGACGGCGAATACCCCTTTAAGGAGGCCGCGAACTTTACCCTGTCCCGGATTTGGGTCGACGAGTTTCCCGTCGCCAGCCGGCGCGATACCGGCAAGCATGATATCAAACCATCGCAAATCGAAAATAATAGATGGAACAACGAGACCGTCCGCGACACCAACGGTTATTATGACGGCCGACCGTATCATTTTTATCTGGAGTCCGGGAAACGAACGATCACTTTGGTCGGCGTCCGGGAACCGGTGGTGATAGCGGAAATCAAGATCTATCAAAAAGCGCCGGAGCCCGGTTACCGCGATTATCTCGACCATTATCGCGCCGCCGGCTATCAAGAAATTGAGACGCCCGGAGGCTTTTACAAAATCCAGGGCGAGAACCCGCTCGAAAAATCGACCCCGGTCTTGGCCCCGGTCGCCAACTGGAGCAGCTATAAGGTCGACCCCTACGAAAAATTTATCACCCGGTACAACACCGTCGGCGGTTATGCCTGGCGGGTCGCGGGCGATTGGATTACTTGGGAGGCGGAGGTTCCGGCCGCGGGACTTTACAGATTGAGCTTTAAAGTCTTGCAGAATTATAGCCGCGGGATGGACAGCGCGCGGATCCTCTACATTAACGGCGAGGTCCCGTTCGCGGAGTGCCGCGAGATCCGTTTCCGATACCGCGGCGACTGGCAAAACGCGACTTTGGGAAGCGAGGAAGAGGATTATTGGTTTTACCTTGAGGAAGGAAAAAATACGATTACCCTGGAAGCGACGATTGGCGTTTACGACAACGTCATCCGCACCGCCGAGCAGACGATAGCGATTCTTAACCGCCTGTACCGGAAAGTGGTAATGATTACCGGCGTCGCTCCGGACAAGTACCAAGATTATCTTTTGGAAGAACGGATTGACGATCTTTGGGAAATGATCGACGAGAGCATATATAATCTCGAATACTGCATCGAGGAAACGATAAAAATCGCCGGCGAACGGAGCGGCTTAATCTCCGCTTTCGAGAGAACGCTCGTTCAGTTGCGGAAATTTAAGAAAAGCGAGCAAAACATCCAAAGAAGCCTTAAGGAACTGGAGGACAATATCGCCGCCTTGGGGACATGGGTGATGGATATTTCCGAGCAGCCCCTGGCCGTCGACTGCCTTTACGTTTTAGGGAAGGATGGCAAGCTCCCCAAGGCCTCGACGAATTTCTTTCAAAAATTATGGCACGAGCTCGTGATGCTCGTCGGCAGTTTCGGAGCCGGCAGCGCGCTCGAGAGCAGCATCAAGGCCGACGGTCCGACGATTACCGTTTGGGTGTTCTCCGGTCGCGACCAATCGCAACTTTTACGGCAACTGGTCGACGAGTCGTTTACTTTGCGGGAAAACATTAACGTGAAACTGAAACTGGTCAACGCAACCGCCTTGCTTCCGGCGACACTCGCCGGGAACGGCCCGGACGTCGCCTTGGGCGTCGGGCAAAATATCCCCGTGAACTGGGGAATAAGGAAGGCGCTTCTCGATCTCGCGGAGTTTTCCGATTTTCCCGAGGTCGCCGCTTGGTTCAGCCCCAGCGCTCTTACGGCTTTCCGCTTTGGCGATAGCGTTTACGCCCTTCCCGATACCGAGGATTTTCTCGTGACTTTTATTCGGACCGATATCGCCGAGGAAATGGGTTTTTCGGCCCCCGAAACATGGGATGAGGTTTTGACGCTTGTCCCGTACCTGCAGAGATCGTACCTCGATTATTATATACCCAATACCCGCGGCGCTCTAAGCACAGTGCTGCACGCGATGATCGTTCAAAAGGGCGGCTCCCTCTACGAGGAGGGCGGCCGGAAAACGAGACTTATGGAAACGGACGCTACCGAAGCCTTCATTGACTTCACGAGTTTCTTTTCCGACTACGGGTTCGCCGTGAGCGCCAATTTCCCCAACCGTTTCCGCAGCGGGGAGATGCCGATCGGGATTTATAATTATTCGCTTTACAACACTTTGGCGGTTTTCGCCCCGGAAATTAACGGTCATTGGCGATTCGCGCCGCTGCCGGGCTATGAAGAAGACGGGGTCATTCATAACCTGACGACCTCCACGGTGACCGGATCCGTCATCCTCGCAGACTCGAAGGAAAAAGAAGCAAGCTGGAAGTTTTTGAAATGGTGGCTTTCGGCGGAAACGCAGGCGAATTACGCCCGCGGCATGGAAGCGATTCTCGGCGCCGCGGCCCGTTACCCGACCGCCAACCTCGAGGCTTTCGGAAGTCTCCCGTGGTCGGCGCGGGACTACCGCGTGCTTGAAAAACAGCGCGATGCCGCCGTCGGCGTTCCGACGATCCCCGGCGATTATATCGTCGGCCGCTATCTCGACAACGCTTTCCGCGCCGCCATCAATAATAACCTTAACCCTCGCGATACTTTGTTTGAATACGCGCAGAAAATTGACCTGGAAATTACCCGCAAACGTAAAGAGTTCAATCTTGATTAGGGAGGACGGAACCGATGACAAGCATAACGAAAAATAAAAATAAGCCATCCTTTTGGCAGCAGGTCAAGAAAAACAAAGTATCGTATTCGATGGTCGCTCCTTTCTTTATCATCTTTTTTACGTTCACCGTCTTGCCGGTGTTGATGAGTTTCGGGCTTAGTTTTACTTCCTTTGACATGCTCCAAGCGCCGAAATTTATCGGCCTTGATAATTATATCAACTTATTTTTAAACGACGAGGTCTTCCTAATCGCTCTCAAAAACACTTTTATCCTGGCGGTCATTACCGGGCCCGTCTCTTATATCATGGCCTTTGTTTTCGCTTGGCTTATTAACGAGCTGCCGCGAAAGATCAGGTGGCTCATGACGCTCATTTTCTACGCGCCGTCAATCAGCGGCAGCGCTTATCTCTTATGGCAATTGATATTCTCTTCCGATATGTACGGTGTTTTAAACGCGACGCTTATGGATTTGGGGATCATCAACGCTCCGATTTTATGGTTGGACACCCCGCAATACGCGTTGCCGATCCTTATTATCGTTCAGCTATGGTTAAGCCTCGGCGTTTCCTTCCTCGCGTTTATCGCGGGGCTTCAGACCGTGGATAAAACGTTATACGAGGCGGGGGCGATCGACGGGATTCGCAACCGCTGGCAGGAACTTTGGTATATTACCCTCCCGCAGATGAAACCGCAGTTGATGTTCGGGGCGGTTATGCAGATCACGAGCGCGCTCGGGATCGCCGCGGTCTCGATTAATCTGCTCGGGTTTCCTTCCGTCGAGTATTCCGGTCATACGATCGTGACCCACCTTATGGACTTCGGCTCGACGAACTCCACCCGTTTGGAGATGGGGTACGCTTCCGCGATCGCGACCGTCCTGTTTTTCATTATGCTCGGGTCCAACCTGATCGTTCAGAAAATTATCAGAAGGGTGGGAACGTAATGGAAGACGTCCAAAGCCGCGAGGCGATTGTCGCGGATCTAAAGCGCGAGGAATTAAAATGGCTTAAGGAGCGTAACCGCCGCCGCCGGCACCGGCGCAAGGTAAGGCTCAGCCGCTCGTGGAAAGGCGATATATTCGTAATCATCGTTTTGATTGCTTTTGGTTTTTTCAGCGCCTATCCCTTAATTTTTACCATCGCCAACTCCTTAAAACCCTTGGACGAGATATTTAAGTTTCCGCCGCGGCTTTTGCCGAGACGGATCACGTTCGAACATTTTGTGGATCTTTTTAACTTAATCGGAAACACGCAAATCCCGATATCGCGGTATTTGCTTAACACGGTGCTGATTACGTTGTTCGGGACCGTCGGTCATGTTTTCCTGGCTTCGCTTTGCGCATATCCCCTGGCAAAGCATAAATTCCCCGGAAAGCACTTGATCAATCAAATGATCGTTTACTCGCTGATGTTCAGCGCCGCGGTAACGATGATTCCGACATACATGATTTCGAGTTGGCTGGGGCTCATCGACTCTCAACTCGCGATCATCATCCCCGCTTTCGGGTATTCGCTCGGGATATTCCTGATGCGCCAGTTCATTAACACGATTCCCGACGAACTTTTGGAGGCCGCCAAGGTTGACGGCGCGAACGAGTACCAAATATTCTTTAAGATTGTTATGCCGCTAGTGAAACCGGCGTGGCTCACCCTGATAATTCTTCTTTTCCAACAATTATGGGGCGCGGACGGCGGGAACTATATATTCACCGAAAACTTAAAACCCTTAAGCTACGCCTTAAGCCAAATTGTCGCCGGCGGCATCCCGCGGACGGGAACGGCGGCGGCGGTGACGGTGATAATGCTCGTTGTCCCGATTACCGTGTTTATCATTAACCAATCGCGCGTTCTTGACACTATGGCGCATTCGGGGTTGAAGTAGGTGAAATATGAAAAGAACAGCTTTATTTCTTATCGCTTTTTTCGTTGCGTTTATCTTTGTTTCCGCCGAGGCGAGCGCGGCTTATAATTATGACCCTTTCGGCGACGCGATCGCTTCCGCGGAAGCGCTGATCGCGCGAAAAGTCGTCGATTCCTCGAATTTGCTTGACCGGGAAGGAGAGAGCGCCGGTTACGTCTTCGGCGCCCTGGCGGACGTTTTCGCTCATGAAGACCGGGTTTTTATCGTCGACTCCGAAAACGACGCCGTCGTCGTTCTCGACGACGAGTACAGGTTTATAGCCGCCTTCGGAAGGGACGAGGGGGCGGGAAAACTGAAAAACCCGCGCGGGATATACGTCACCGAGGATTATATTTACGTCGCCGACTACGGAAACAATAGGGTGGCCGTGTTCACCCATGATTATGAGTTTTCGTGGGAAGCGACGACGCCTGACGATCCCTCCTTCAAACAAGACCCCGCCGACGAGCGCGGTTACGACTTTAAGCCGCTGAAGCTCGCGGTCAACGACGCGGGACGGATCTATGTCGTCGCGGACCAGATTTTCGAAGGAATAATCGATTTAAACCCCGACGGTTCCTTTTCCCGCTATGTCGGGGCTTCGACCGTGACGCTTTCGGTTTGGGAGGCGTTCTGGTTATTGTTCACGACCGAGACGCAGCGCCGGGCGCAGGGTTACCGCCTGGCGACAAGCTTCGTCAACGTTAACGTCGACGAGAAGGGGCATCTTTATACCCTGTCGGGGTTATCGGAAGGAAGCCGCGTCATTAAAAAGCTGAACAACAAAGGTTACGATATTTTATGGCGGAACGGTTACGTGCCGCCGGTGGGCGACGTCGCCTCGATCGACGGTCGGGTCAAAGTGCCGACCGGGCCGAGCCAGCTCGTCGACATCGACGTAAACGAAAGCGGGACCTATTGCGTTCTTGACAAAACCCGCGGCCGGATATTTGTCTATGACTTCGAGGGTTATCTTCTGTATATCGGCGGCCAGCTCGGCAATATCGGCGGAGCCGCCAACAACCAGCGTTCCCTCTTCTTAAGTCCCGAGGCGCTTTGCTTTCATAAGGACGGTATCCTGGTGGTCGATTCCCTTAATAAAAATCTCGTCGTCATGGGTTACACGGAGTTCGCGAGTCTTGTCAACGCCGCTTCCGACCGCTATTTCAAGGGCGAATACGACGAGGCCATGGAACTGTGGGAAGAAGTGCTCGTTCACAATACCAACTACTATCTCGCTTACGCCGGCATCGGCAAAGCCCTGTTACGCGCCGGCGATTACCGCGGCGCGATGGTTAATTGTAAACTTGGTCACGACAGATACAATTACTCGAAAGCCTATAAATATTACCGCTATGAGAAAATGACCGTGATTTTTCCGTATATCGCCGCGACGGCGCTCGGGCTCGCCGTTTTCCTGTTTGTCCGTTCGTTAAGAACTTCGGTTCGCCGGGAACAAGAGGAGGAGAATAATGAATAAACCGCTGAGCTTGAAAAGAGAAAACCTGAAACAAATTTTAAGGGATTTATTCGTCCATCCTCTTTATCTCATCACGCACCCGATCAAGGGGTTTGACCGGTTCAAACGGGAAAAGACGGGAAAAAGCTACGTCGCGTGGTTTTACTTCGTGATGATGATTATCGCGAACATCATCGCGTTTAACGGCAACGACTTTTTGGTGAACGATAATAAACCCCGCGATTTTAATATATTTCTCATTATCGCTCTCGTCGCTTTCCCGGTGGGCGTCGTCACCGTCGCCAATTGGGCGTCGACGGCGCTTATGGATGGCAAGGGGACGATGAAAGAGATTTTCGCTGTAATCGGTTATTCCTTTTTTCCCTTTGTCTGGCTTAGCCTCGCGGCGACCGTGATCAGCAACTTCATCACTTACGACGAAATAGTATTTTTTCATTTCCTTAATACCATGGGCGCGGTCCTGCTCGCCTATATGGTTTTTTTCGGGTTGATGGGAATCCACGAGTTTGGCCTGGCGAAGACAATTATGATGTTTGTCTTTACCGTCGTCGCCGTAGCCGCCGTCCTTTTCGTCATCTTGCTTTTTCTTTCTTTAATCCAGCACGTATACTCGTTTCTCGACTCATTTATTAGCGAGTTTAAATGGAGGTTTTGGTAATGAACGATAGTTATCAAAAAAGCTCAAGCCTGGTATCGCCGCTTGCCGGGAAAACTGGCGACGGGAATAAAAGCGCGTTGCGAGCTTTCCGCTTTCCGTGGGCGAAATTATTGATTGTGGTTTTGCTTGCCTTAATCGCCGGCGGGATTTATCTTACCGCGGTTTTGAATAAAGTAAAAGTCCCGCCCCGACCGGCATATGACAAGGAAGGTTTCGTTCCCGCGGCGGAGTTCCGCGCCCAAAACGGCGCGCTCACTGTTCTTGAAAACGAAAACTACCGTTTCGCATTTTCCAATACCGACACCACCTTTGTCCTCACGGACAAGGATAGCGGCTACGAATGGAGTTCCAACCCGCTCGGCGCGGCGAAGCGTTTCATGAACCCGCTCGTTCTTTATTACGCCGGCGCCCTAGGGGCGGCGCAGAAAATGGGCGTCGGGGAAGAAGCGGTCGCTCACGATGATTTCTATATTAGAAAAACCGCCGACGCGATTGAAGTTCTTTACGCGGCGGGCGGGAAGCGGACGGTCGACGCTTCCGATTTCCCAAAAGTCATGACCGAGGAGCGAATGCAGGAAAAAATCCTTTCCAAACTCGAGCCCGGCACGACTCCTTACCGGCGCGTCACCGAACAGTGCTATGTTCACGGAACCTTAAAAGGCGATAAGATTTGGCAGCTGAAGGATGGGATCCAACCCCATATTCTCGAGGCTTTATATGAAATATTCTATGACCGGTGCGGATACACGACCGAGGATTTGGCTTATGACCTGGAGCTTGCCGGCATTCAATACGAGGATAAATACCCCTATTTTGAAATCGCCGTCCGCTACGAGCTATCGGCCGAGGGACTCGCCGTCCGCCTGGTTAACGAATCGATTTACGAGAAGGAAAAATTCCCGCTTGTTTATGTCGATCTCCTTCCTTATTTCGGCTCCGCGACGACCGAGGACGTGGGTTATACCTTGATTCCCGACGGCAGCGGCGCCTTAATCGAGCATAACAACGGCCGCTCTTTCGCGATGCCTTACTTGCAAAGAATCTACGGCGCCGACGCCGCCGAGATCAAACCGGTCATGTTGCCGGCCGCCGAGAAAATATCCTTCCCCGTTTTCGGCATCCGCCGCGGCGATTCCGCGTTGCTCGCGTCCGTTGACGAAGGCGCGGCGATGGCCGCGCTGGCCGCGAACGGTAGCACGGCGGACAATCCCTACAATCAAGCCTATTTCCGTTATTACCTGCGCGAATCGCAAAGTTTCGAGTTTGCTTCTTATCAAAAAGTCGTCACCGTGATCGAATGGACGGCTTGGTACAATAAGGCTGATTTCGTCGTGAAATACATGACGGTGAACGAGGACGGAGGAAGCTACGCGGCGATGGCGCGAAAATATCGGGAATACCTGATCTCGCGCGCGGTTTTGCATGAAAGAACGGCGGGTTTGGGATTTAATCTCACGCTATTGGGCGGCTATATCGCTCGCGATAATTTTCTCGGCATACCCTACGAAACGGTGCGCGCTTTGACCGACACGAAAGAAGTCCTGGAGATCGCCCGCGAGCTTAGGGAAGCTGGAATCGAAAACCTCAACATTATCTACCGCGGCTGGGGAAACGACGGAATCAAACCGACTTACGCCGGGAAAATCCGCTATAACCGCGCCGTCGGAAAACGCGGCGCTTTCCGCTCGCTGAAGAAAGAACTTGACGCGCTCGGGGTCGAGTTTTTCCCGGAGATTTGCCTGCAGACTGCTTACACCGGCCGCGACATCCGGGAAAGCAAAACCGCCGCCCGCAACGTCTTGGGCCGGGTGGTAAAAAACTACGACTACACGGAAGCGACGTTTTACGCCGACACCTCGACCCGTCCGTACTATATGCTAAAACCCGCGACTTATGAGCAAACGCTCCGGGCGGTTATGAAGGAATTTGAAAAAACCGGCATTGACAATCTCGCGGTTCGCGACGCCGGCGCGCTTGCGGGTAGTTATCATAAAAAAGACACCTATTTCCGCGCCGATAGCGAGCGATATTTCCGCGAGGCGATGACGGCCTCGTTTGCGGGGAAAAGAATGTTTTCCGATCCCAATCTTTACGCCTTGCCGTTTTGCGATATTATTGTCGACCTGCCGGCTACCGCCACCCCCTATCAAATTATCGGTGTCGCCGTGCCCTTTGCCCAACTAGTCTTAAGCGGCGCCGTCTCTTACGGCGGCCGATCGTTTAATATCGACGACAAATATCCCTACCGGTGGCACGAAATGAAAGCGATCGAAACGGCCGCGGATATTAGTTTCACTTGGAGCTACGAATCAACCGTCGCGCTCGCGGAAACGGAATACAAGTATTATTCGACCTATTACCGCAATTGGATTGACAAGGCCGTCGAAACGTATCGCGAACTCAAGGCTCTGGGTATTCACGACGCCCGTCTCGTTGATCACCGTTTGCTTACGGATGACGGCGCCGTCGTTATGTCGGTCTATAGCGACGGCGCGGAAATCATATTTAATTACGGCATGACGCCGTTTAATTACGGAATGGATCAGGTGGCGCCGAACAGCTATTACGTCGCAAAGGGGGCGCGGTCATGAAAAATAACGCCCGCATCGAAAAATTGAATAAAAAAATCGCGCTGCTAAGCGCCCGAATCGAGAAGGCGGCGGCCGAGCGCGCCGAATTGCTTTCTCTCGCGACCGTACCTCTCGGGAAAGTCTTCCGGCTGGAACGGCTCCTTTTTCGCCTGGAAAACGGCCGCGAAGCGCGCCGGGAGAAACTTTCCGCCCTGGAAACGGGCGCGCCCGCGCGGCGGAAAACGAGAAGGGCGCGCATTGCCTACCTTAGCCCGGAAGCTGGGAAGATCTATTCCGAGCAAATCAAAGCGAAAAAAGAAAAATATGAGAAAAGTTTGGATAAGGCGACCGAGAAATACATAGAAAAAGCTAAGGCCAAACAGACAGGCCAAAAAGGCGTCAGTTACCGCCAAGTCGCGGTCGCCGGCCGAAAACGGGAACGGCTTAAGAAAACGGTTCAACATTACGAATTACAATTATTGCGTCTTAGCGAAGGCAAATACCAGTTACTCGGTTTCTTCGGAAAAATTAAGCGATCTTTCTCCCAAATGCCTTACGGCAAGCAAAAATTAGTATTCGGTTTGCTTTTCCTTACTCCTTGGATAATCGGTTTTTGCATTTTTTTCGCCGTTCCCGTTTTTACTACTATTTCTTGGAGTTTTCAAAAACTCGAGACGGTTTCCGGCGGCGGCTTTAAGTCGACGTTCGTCGGGTTCGGGAATTACCGCGATTTGTTTACGACCGCGACCTTGGCCGGATCGACAATCTCCGAAGTTATCGTCGCCTCGGTGATCGATATCTTGTTGGATCTTCCGACGATTATTATCTTTAGTTTGTTTATCGCCGCGCTTTTGAACACGCGCTTTAAGGGTCACCAACTGGTGAAGGCGATCTTTTTCATCCCGGTTGTCTACAACATCACCGTTATCAACAACACCCTCACGGGGATGTTCGGCCAGCGATTTGACTCCGCGATTACGGAAGGATTCAATCTTTCGCAGCGTTTCGCCTTCTTTCTTCAGCGGATCGGCGTCGGCGGGAATCTGATCGACTTTCTGATTTCCGCGGTCGACCGAATCTTCACGATTGTCAATATGTCGGGAATCCAGATTTTGATGTTTATCGCCGCTCTGCAGTCAATCCCGAAACATCTCTACGAAGCCGCCAAGGTTGAAGGCGCGACCTCTTACGAGATGTTTTGGAAGATTACTTTCCCGATGGTTTCGCCGATTATCATGACGGCGATCGTCTTTACCATCGTCAACAGTTTCGCGACCTCCGAGATCATGAATTTCATGACCGTGAACTCGCAGGGAACGACGATGGCGACCAATAACCCCGGACTTTACTCGGCCATCGCGATTATCTACTTTCTGGCAAACGCCCTGATAATCGCCGCCGCTTTCGTTATCATGAGAAAGGTTGTGTTCTATCATGACAAGTAAGCAAAGTTTTAAAACGAAGGCGGCGTCCCGGTTAGCATCGCTCCGGGAACGGCTCGCGTCGCCGCGGGAGCGGATGCTTCTTCGCCGGCGGGCGTTAAACGCGATCGCGAACATCTTTAAATACGCGCTCCTAATTGGGCTTTGCTTTATTATCCTTTACCCGATTATCCTGCAACTCGCGCTCGCCTTCCGGGCTCCCGAAGACGTCAATAACCCGGCGATTCTTTGGATCCCGGAACGGTTCTCGCTGAAGAATTTCGAGGTTGCGATGATCGCCCTCCGTTACTGGGAGGCGCTGCGTTATACTCTCATCCTGTCAACAATAGTCACCGTCCTGCAGCTGGCCTCGACCTCGCTCGCGGGCTACGCCTTCGCGAGGCTCAGGTTCCGCGGCAGCTCGATTTTGTTTGGGTTAGCGCTTTTCACGATTATCGTTCCCCAAACCGTTATCTCGCTTCCGCTATTACGGGCGGTAACGAAAATGGGTCTTGTTGACAAACCGATAACGCTCTTCCTTATGTCCGGGCTCGGCATGGGGATTAGGTCGGGTATCTTTATCTATCTGTTCCGTCAGTTTTACCGCGGGCTTCCGGTCGAGCTCGAGGAAGCGGCCGTCGTCGACGGCGCCAACGCTTTCCAGGTTTTTTACCGGGTAATGCTCCCGAACGCGAAGCCGGCGATCATCACGGTCGGTCTTTTGAGTTTCGTTTGGCAGTGGAATGATTTTTACTTCACGAAACTGTTTTCCGGCGGCCAGTATTTCACGCTCACGACGCAGCAGGTCGCGGTTCTTTACGGCTTGCAGCAGGCGTTGGCCGACGCCGGGGTTTGGAGTCTTCTCGGACAGGATATCACCAACAACCCGTATTTTTCTTCAATGATCCTGAATACGTGCGGCATTTTGGTAATGCTTCCGCTATTGGTCATTTATTTCTTCGTCCAGAAATTATTCGTAGAGGGAATTGAAAGATCCGGCATCGTCGGATAAAATATATACCGGAAAGGAGCAAAAGATAATAAACATGAAAATCATAAAAAAATTATTTCTCGTTTTGATTATTTTCCTCGCGGTTTTCGCCGTCGGCTGTAAAAAGGATGACGACAACGGAAACAACAACGGAAATAATAACGGAAACGGAAACGAGAACGGCAACGGGACGATCGACGACCCCGTTCCCGACATGAAAGGGCAAACCTTCATAATCATGGTTAACCGCGCCTCGACAACCGACCCGCGGAGCGAGGCTTACACCGGCAGTTGGAAAGATCAGAAGATCGCCAAGATTCAAGAAGTCGAAGATAAGTACAATATCAAAGTGGAATACCGCACATATCCCGCGGAAGCGGTTTGGGGCGGCGGCCGCGAACGGTTTATAATCGAAAACTCGGTTAACGACACGCCGAAGGCGCATATTTACGAGATGCCGTCTTACTCAATCGCGATTCTCGCGGAAGCAAAGGCGATCTTGCCTTTGGACTCGCTGATCGAGAAATACGGGAATCCAGGTTATTGGCCGGAAAAGGCGGCTTTTGGCATGGTAATGGGCAAGCAATACGCCTATGACGACGGTTACCCGCTCGTCGGCCAGGGGATCTTTTATAATATCGACTTGCTCGAGGAGTATTTGGGCGAGGGCAAGGGCACTCTCCCGAGCGAGCTTTGGCTCGCGGGCGAGTGGGATTGGGACGCTTTCCGCGAGATCTGTTATCAACTCTTGCCGGGAATCTCCGGCCGCGCCGTCGAGGGAGCCGCCGTTATCGGCGGCCGGGCTTACAACTGGGCATACCAAATGCTTGGGGCGAACGGCGTTCACGTCGTCACCACCGACCTGAAGTCGGAACTGTCGACCGCTCCCGCCATCGATACCCTGACTTTCCTGCACGAACTGATCAGCGTTCCGGGAATGTGGGAATGGCAGAGCGCGGCCTTGGAAAACGCCTCCTGCCCGCAGTTTAAAGCCGGAAATATCGCCTTTCATAACGGCGAGCCTTATTGGCTATATGACTCGACGAAATGGCTTGATTACCAGTTTAATATGGGCTTCGTTCCCTACCCGACCGGGCCGAACACCAACGAAGACTTAAGCAATTACTACATTAACGAGATTTACGGGAAGACGAGTTACGTTGTTTCGAGTTCCTACTCGCTTGAAAAAGTTCCGCCGGGATACGAGAACATCATGTTCCACGAGGAGAATATTTTCCGCATCTGGTCCGACCTGCAATATTTTCCGGAGATCGACGAGGAAACGGGGTATAGTTCCACCGACGAGATCGTCGAGGAATGGGTGTTCACCACGCTGGAACTTTATTACAGCCCGAAAGGAAACAACGCCTCGATCGAGGCTCATAAGTCGATTATGTTCAGAGGCTATCCCGATTATTTCTACAGCCTTTACTGGGCCCGCAGCCAAGACGAGACCAAGTCGTTCATGCTTGAAATCCAGCAGGCGATTCTGAGCGGGTCAATCCGCGACGAGATGATCGATCTCGTGAGCCGGATTCATCAAGAATTTCTCGACACATACACAAATCTAGGCTTAACCGAAGAACACTATAAATAAGGACGGAAAATGAAAAAATTACTAATACCGGCGATCGCCGCGCTATGTTTCTTTTGCCTGCAGGGTTGCCGGGAATCGACGGAAAAACAATTACAAAAAATACTGAACTCAATTGAAATTCCGGCCGAAGTGACGGGCAATATCGATCTGCGCGAAAGCTACACGGTCGGGGGCGCGACGGCGCGCGCGGAATGGCATTCCACCGACTCCGGCGTCATAACCAATACCGGCGAGGTAAAAGTCGAGGTCTATGACCGCCACGCTATCCTTCAGGTTAAACTCTTCATCGGCGAGCATTTCGTCACGAAGAACTTCCCGGTAACGGTCAAGGGGAGCGCCGATCTCGCGCTCTTGCACGCTTTCGTTCAGGATCAGTTGCGTTTTGAACGCGAGGTGACGGGAAATCTCCCGCTTTTGACCGAATACGTCCAGGACGGGGTGAAGATCGACGCCGTTTGGTTTTCGGATAAGCCGGAGATAATCGCCCCCGACGGGACCGTCCGCAGGGGCGAAGAGGAAGTCGACGTGACACTGACCGTGACGCTTAGCCTTAACGAAGCCCGATTGACGCAAAGTTTTAATTTAACGGTCCTTCGCGACCCGGCGCTCTCGCCGATCAACTGGTGGCACACGGTCGAGGTCTGGACAGGCGTTATTCCCGGCGAGGCGAAAAAGCCGGCGACGCCGGCTTGTTTCCCGGGGGCCGTTTACCGCAAAGTCGTTTCGAGCCGCGATTATTGGCTCGGCATCGAGGCCGTCGTGACCCTGCCGGAGTTTACCCCCGACCCGCGACGCTTCGACGAAAGCAAACTTAGTTACTATTTGGATAACGCCTCCATTTACATGGGCGGTAACGCCCAATACGAAAGCGATATCGGTCTGACATGGTCTATCGGCTACGCCGAGCGCGGCGCGACCAACTACAGCCGCTCGGGTATCGCGTTCCGCCCTTTTTGGCGTTATATTACGCGCAAGGAACCCGATTGCACAAATTGTTATCGCAACAGTAACGTTAAGGATTTGGAATATTATTATTTCCCCGGAGATAAGATCAGAATGAGCGTGATCAGCCCGGAACGCGGTTATCTGCAGATGCGGATTGAACTACTGGAAGAGACGACGATCGAGAAATACGCCGCCCGGCGCGCCGCCCTCGAGCTTCCCGCGGGCTACAGCCGCGTATTTATGACGCCGCCTTTTCCTTCCGAGGGAATGGGAGCGACGAAGGCGGAGTTCAAACGGGTTAACGCCATCGATCAAGTCGCAAACGAAGGCAAACCGACGATCAATACCGACGCGAAAGTTGAGGGAGCGGTTTGGCACGAGGTCTACCTTTACCGCGAGATTGACGACAAGATTTATAAGGTCCCGTTAACCGCCGACCGGAGCGCGGGGATGGCCTGTCCCGCTGGTAAAAACCAAAACGGCGACTTCACGGGCGCCGTGATTACCGGCGTCGCGGGCGTTAATCCCGCCCTCGGGGGGGAGACGGTAACGATTAAGCCCGATAACGGCACCGGGCGGTTATATAGCAATTACGCGTTCATCAAACGGAAGGAAGAGGATTTATGATCGATAAGATCTATCATCAACTAATCGTTTCCTGCCAGGCCCGCCCCGGCGAGCCCCTGCGCGATTCCGGAATTATCGCGAAAATGGCGGAGGCGGCCGTCATGGGCGGCGCCGCCGCGATCAGGGCCGCCGGCGTCGAGGACATTCTCGCAATCAAGCGGGCGGTATCCGTTCCGGTGATCGGGCTTATCAAGCGGGAGTATCCCGACAGCGATATCTACATCACCCCGACAAAGCGGGAGGTCGAGGAACTCCTCTCTACGGATTGCGAGATGATCGCGATCGACGCCACCTCGAGACGCCGTCCCGGCGGGGAGGAGGTTAAGGAACTTTTGGCGCTCGCGCATCATCATCGCCGCCTCGTCCTGGCGGACGTCGCGACTTTTGAGGAAGCGAAAGCGGCGCAGGATCTCGGATTTGACGCCGTGGCGACGACGATGGCAGGCTATACCGCCTACACGCGCCCGCTTCCGGGCCCGGATTTCCGGCTGCTTAGGCGGATGGTAAGGCGGCTGTTTATCCCGGTAATCGCGGAGGGAAGAATTTATGATACCCGCGATTTGAGGAAGGTACTGAAGATCGGTCCCCACGCCGTCGCGATCGGGACGGCGATTACCCGGCCCCACGTTATTACCGAAAGGTTTCTCCGTTGCTTTAAGGAGGGGAAATACGGGAAGAGCCGACAAAAATTCGAAAAATGATATTTCCCAAATGTAAAACATTGAAAAAAGTGGTATAATTATAAAAACTTATTTTAGCGAGGTAGTATATGGGTAAGATTCCAATGTATCAACAAATCGAGAGGGACCTGCGGGTGGCGATTTTGGAGGGAAAACTGAAACAGGGAGACATGGTCCCGAGCGAAACAGAGCTCGCCGCACGGTACAAGGTAACGCGGATGACGGTCAGGCAGGCGATTAATAATCTTTTGGTCGACGGTTATATTTACCGACATAAAGGCCGCGGCACTTTTGTTACTTTCAATAAAAAGGAAATGCAAGACGAGACGCCGTTTTTTTCCTTCGCCAACGAGATGAAGGGGGTCGACGGCCCCGTCAAAACGACCGTATTGAAGTTTGAGGTCGGCAAGGCCGATGAGATTATCGCTCTCAGGCTGCAGCTGCGCGTCGACGACCCGATTTATTACGTCGAGCGGTTGCGCCATTCCGGAAACAAACCGCTCGCTTTCGAGCGCGTCTACCTTCCCTACAATATGTATCACGAGTTGAACGAGGATATATTCAAAGGGTCTTTTCACGATTATGTTCAGAATAAACTTAACTGGAAAATCAGGAACTGCGTCCGGGCGATCGAGGCCCGCGGCGTGACGAAGAAGGTCGCCGAACTTTTACATCAAAGAGAAGGCGAACCGTCCCTGTATATGAGCAGCGTCACATATTTGGACAACGGCCGCGCTTTTGTCTACACGCGCTGCTATTTCCATGGGGAACATTTCCGCTTTAAACATAATTTTACGAGAAAATGATCATGAACAAAGAAAAAAACGATTCCAAGACAAATAATGAAGATGTTATCTGGTTTGACCCGCTCGAGACGAATGCGATTCGCGTTCGCGGGTTCGCTTGGTTTGACAATGACCGCCGTTACCGGCGCTTGCCGGCGAGCTCGGACAGTCTCGTCGCCCGCGTCTCGCCCAATGTCGCGCGCCTTTCCGGCGACGCGGCGGGCGGGCAGATTCATTTCCGGACAGATTCCGACACCGTGGAAATCGCGGCGGAACTGGCGGCGCCCAGCTTGATGTCGCATATGACGATCGCTTCCCAAGGCGGGTTTGACTGTTACGTCGGGAGCGACTTTAGCGATTTAAAATTCTATGCGACGACGACTTTCCCCGTCGACGCGAAAAGTTACCGTTACCGGTTTTTTGCGGGCGTCCCCGGAGACAAACTCGTCGTTCTTAACTTCCCCCTTTACAACAGGGTGGAAAGCGTTCGCGTCGGCGTTAAACCCGGGGCCGCTTTGCGGGATCCGGGGGATTTCCCGCAGCCGGGGCGGATCGTCGTTTACGGGACTTCAATCACCCAGGGCGCATGCGCCAGCCGGCCCGGTTTGTGTTACACGAATATTTTAAGCAGGCGGCTCGGTATCGAATTCATCAATCTCGGTTTTTCCGGGAGCGCCTTCGGCGAGCCTGAAATCGCGGAGCTCGTTTCGGAGGTTAGCGGGGCGCGGATGTTCGTACTTGACTACGAGGCCAACGCCGGGACCAACGGCCGGCTTTACCGGACGCTCGAGGATTTTATTAAAATCATCCGCGGCCGTTACCCGAACGCGCCGATCGTCGTTGTTTCCCGAATTAAGTATTTGTTTGACGAGCTTAATCCCGGAACCCTGGGAAAAATGCGCCGGGAACTGCGGGAATTTCAGAAGAACGTCGTATCCGCGCTAAGGGAAAAAGGAGACGACGCCGTGTATTTTGTTGACGGGTCCGGCTTTTTTCCCGACGATTATCACGAGTTTACCGTCGATTCCGTTCATCCCAACGATATCGGTTTTTACCGAATCGCGGAGGGATTGGAAAAAGAAATCAGGAAGATTTTGAAAATTTGAGGATATGTTATGCATAGATTACTTACAACGCTTAAAAGAAAGAAGTTCAGCCTGATCGCGAGCCTGCCCGAAAATTCCTACGAAATGGCGAAAATCGCCTGGGAAGCGGGCGCCGACGCGATAAAAGTTCACATTAATGTTTTTCACCGCGCGAGCCAAAACACTTTCGGACCGTTGACAGAAATCAGAAACACGTTTGAAAGAATTATCGCGGATAGCCCCGTTCCCGTCGGGATCGTCGCCGGCGAGGACCCGATCCTGGTCGAAGAATTGCTCGATGATATCGTGGCGATGGGATTTGATTTCATTTCTCTCTACGGTCATTTCATGCCGGCGTCTCTGGTCGAGCGCCGCGATATCACGACTTTTTTCGCCGTTAACTCCGATTACTCGCTCGAGGAGATCCGTCACTTGTCTCAGTCTTTTTTCGGGGACATCTTGGAACTCTCGATCATCGCTCCCGAGCATTACGGGAAAAGACTTTCCGCCCGCGACTTGGCTAAGTATAATTACATCGCGACTCACGCCGTCGCGCCGACCGTCGTGCCGACGCAAAAATTGGTTTACCCGAGCGACGTGAAGTCGCTGTACCGGACCGGCGTTAGCGCCGTGATGGTCGGGGCAATCTGCTACGGTCGCGACCCGGAGAAAATGCGCCAAGTTATTAAGAGTTTCCGAAGCGAGATTGATCGGCTGTGAAAAAGACCTTGATCATCCCGCTTGACAGCCGCCCCTGCAATACCGCGTGGCTCAAGCGGCTGGCGGAGGAAGCGGGCGTTCCCGCGCTTATTTATCCCCGATCCCGGTGCGGCACGCTTCACCGCGGCGCCGATTTTGCCGGGATGATGTCGATGATTGAAGCGAATATCGCCGATTGCGAGTATTTGCTTATCTCTGCCGACGGGCTTGCGAGCGGCGGCCTTATCCAAGCCCGCCTTGGCCTCGCCGACCCAGATCGCTTAAGCGCGGAACTTAAGGTTCTCGGCGAATACAAAAAACGTTACCCGGGGCTTAAAATATATGTTTTCGACACGTTGATGCGGACGTCGATTACCGCCTACGACGCGGAAAGCGCCCGCCACTGGTCGCTCGTGAACGAGTATTCAAGACTTTTGGGCGAGGAAGGCGCCGCGGAAAGCGCCCGGCTGCGATATCTAGAGAAGGCGATTCCCGAACGCGTTTTAAACCGATATTTGCGGGCGCGCGAGATCAAGCTCCGTCTCAACCTTTATTTTTTGGAACAGACCGCCGCGGGCGTCGTCGATTATCTTATCATCCTCCAGGAGGATACCGCGCCCCGGGGCATACAAAAACGGGAACAGGAGATTATCGCGGACTTTATAAAAGAACATGGCCTCGGGAATAAAGTTAAAACGCACAACGGGACCGACGAAGGCGGCTTATTGCTTCTCGCGAAGATAGTCAACGAAAAGCGGAGGCATTCGCCACGGGTATATCTGCTCCTGCCCGAACAGGGCGTTTTGGAGAAGACGATGCTTTTCGAAGACCGCCCTTTCGGGGAAAATCTCCGGGCGATGTTTGAGACCGCGGGCTTCGTTCCCGCGAACGACCCGGATTCCGCCGATTTTATTCTCGCGGTTTACGCGGAAAAGGAAAACAAGGATTTGGATTTAAGCGATTTCCGGGAAGTGTTGCCGGAAAAAGGTCCGCGATATCGCGCGTTTGTCAGCGAATTAAATAATTATTTAGCGGCCGGCAAGCCCGCGGGCCTTGTTGACCTGCTTTTTCCCAACGGCGGCAGCCCCGAATTGCTCGGGGAAATCGATTATCGGGCGCTTAAGGTCTATTCGGCTTGGAATACCGCTTCCAACGCCTTGGGCTCGGCCCTTTGCGAGATTGCGGTGTTGACGTCCGTTCCGGACGCGGACCACGAGGCGTTTAAGAACGAGCGAATCATGGACGACTGCGTTTACCAGTATATCGTCCGCCGGCAGGTTAACCGGGACTTGCTCGCCTCCGGTCATAATATTTATGATCTCGGCGACCTGGGCCCGAAAGTCGCGGCCCGGATCGCCGGAGAAATGGAAAAATATCGATTTCTCGTCGATAACCGCAGGTTTAGGATATCGCTTCCTTGGAACCGGACGTTTGAAATCGACATCGAGGTAGAGGATTAATATGAAATATGACGTAATCGTCGCGGGAGGGGGGCCGAGCGGGATCGCCGCCGCCCTTGCCGCGAAAAGAAACAACGCGAAAGTATTGCTTATAGAAAAAAGCGGCCTTCTGGGGGGCGCGAACGTTCTGTCCCTCGTCGGGCCGCTAATGACTTTTCACAATTTGAAAGGCCAGGTGGTGAGGGGCATCGGCGAGGAAATCGTCTCCCGGCTCGTCGCCAATGGTTACAGTCCCGGTCACCGGCCCGACCCGGTCGGGTTTTGCGCGACCGTGACGCCGTATGACGTTGAAGGCTTGAAGGAAGTGTATTTCAATCTCGTATATAATGAGAAAATCGATTTATTGCTTCACGCCATTGCGATTGACGTTACCCTCAGGGAAAGCAAAATCACCGCCGCGCGGGCGGCGACGAAAAACGGGGTAATCGAGCTTGAGGCGGACGTTTACGTCGACGCGACCGGCGACGGCGATATCGCCGCCGCGGCCGGCTGCCCGTTTATTTACGGCCGCGAATCGGACAATCTGACCCAGCCGATGACGATGCTTTTTACCGTCGCCGGCATTGATTTCGAGAAACTCAGGGAATACCAAAACCTTAACCCGGGCGAGTTCTACGGCGGAAAGGCCGCCCCCGCGGATTATTTCGGCTTGAGCGGCTTTTTCGAAAAAATCGCCGCGGCGCGCGCCGCGGGCGACTTTACGATTCCCCGCGACCGCGTGTTATTGTTTGAAAACGCCCGCCGCGGCGAGGCGACCGTCAATATCACCCGCGTGTTGAACGGGGCCGGGACCGATCCCTTCGCCTTGTCAAGGGCGGAGATCGAGGGAAGGAAACAAGTTAAAGAAGCGTTTGCTTTCCTGAAAAAATATATCCCCGGGTTTGAAAACAGCTATATTATCCGCACGCCCTATCAAATCGGCGTTCGCGAGACCCGTCACATCAAAGGTCAATATACTTTAATCGAGGAAGATATCGCCGGGGAGAGGGCTTTTGAAGATTCTATCGCGGTCGCCGCCTTCCCGATCGACATTCACTCGCCGGACGGGAGCAGCCTGGAAGCGTCCAATCAGATAAAAACCTACGAAATACCGCTGCGAGTGATGATTCCCGAAGGTCCGCGCAACTTGATTGTTACCGGCAGGGCCGTGAGCGCGACGCACGAGGCGAGCGCTTCGATGCGGGTGAGCCCGGTCGTGATGGCGCTTGGTCAGGCGGCGGGAGTCCTGGCGTCCTATTCCGCCCTGCGAGGGATAGAGCCCGGGGCGGCGCCTTACGAGGAAATCGCCGTATTACTCAGGAAGGGAAACGCGGTGTTAAAAAAAGAAGATGTATAGGATTGAGGATTTTCTCCAAGCTCCGGCTTACTTCGACCCGATTGAGGGCGAGAAAGAAAAACCGGCCGAGCGCCGCTGTTTTCCCGGGGCCTGGTATTACAAAGTCTTATCGGCGCGCGACTATTGGCTCGGGCTCGACGGCTTTGTTCGCTTGCCCGAGTTTTACCCCGACGAGGAGCGTTACGTCGACGAGGGGGATTTCCGGAAATATCTTGACACGCCGTCCGTTTACGTCGGCGGGTCCGCCGATTTTGAAAACGACATCGGTTTAGCCTGGTTTCGCGGGATCGTTGACGGGAAGATGAGCCGCGAGAAAATTACTTTTCGTCCTTTTTGGCGCTATATTTATACGGAAAACGGCCGGGAAAGGAATATTTACGCTGGAACGGGAATAGAAGACGCGGAGTATTATTTTTTCCCCGGCGACGAGGTGAGGATTACCGTCGCTTCCGTGAAAGAACATTTTTTGGTTTTGCGTCTGGCTTTGGAAAAGGAAACCGAGCTTGAGCGTTATCGCCGGATTCGAAAGCGGCTTTCCCGCTCCCCGCGAGCGTTTGTATCCGGTTTGATTCCGGCGCCGGGGGCGGCGGTCCGTCCCGCCGAATACAAACGGGTCAACGCTATCGATCAATACGGGAACGAAGGAAAGCCGGCCCAACCGACCAATGCGAGAACGGGCGAGGCGCGGTGGCGGGATGTTTTCCTGTTTCGCGCTCACCGGGGCGAGTTGGTCAAAGTTCCGTTCACGGAAGAGAGGCGCGTAAAAATGTTTTGCCCGGACCCGCGCGCGTTCGCGGTCAAAACCAACGGGAACAGCGAAACTGTCGTAATTCGTCCTTGAAACATTCTTATCTTAGCATGCCTGTTATATTAATTATCACCGTCGCAATCATCCCGCGGCAGAAATTCAATAGACAAACCGCGTATTATGCTATCAAAAGCCGTCCCGCGGCGGCTTTTTGATTTTTAATACCATTAATATTGACGATTCTAAAAAGGATTCGGACTTTTATCCTCGCGTTATCTTAATTTTAGCGCAGCGATGTCGTTTCCTACATTTCTTATAGTTCCCGTAGAAATCGCTTTGCGGTTAAATAGCATTTTTAAAAAGGTGAAACCATATAATCTATTGGCTTCACCCTTTGAATCTAAATAAAGATTTTTATGCTAAGAAAAGTATCTCACCGAATCAATAATGGCGAGATGCTTTTAATTTAACGCGCCTTGTTTATTAAAGCGAAAAATATTTTACAAGATCGAAGGGACTCGCAAAAACCCCGTTCCGATATACGCGCATGTTCCCGGAACTAATCTCGTCGATTAGGATGATCTTTCCTTTATGTTTCCCGAACTCGAACTTAATGTCGTAAAGTTCCATTCCCCGCTTCTTAAGTTCCGCGGCGACGAGCGCCGTAATTTTTTTCGCTTTTTCTTTTATCTCCCCGTATTCCTCCCCGCTCATGATGCCGAGAACGGCGAGCGCGTCCTCGGTAATCAGGGGATCGCCCTTGGCGTCATTTTTTATCGTCATTTCCACGTATCCCCCCAGATCCGCGCCTTCCCTCGTGTATTCGCCGTAACGACGGAGAAAACTCCCGGCCGCTTTTCGCCGGACGATTACTTCGAGACCGTTGCCGAAGATTTCCGCGCGGAGAACCTCCATTTCGTTTTTCTCCGGGTCTGCCTTTATAAAATGCGTCTTTATCCCTTCCCGACGCAATAATTCGAAGAAATAAGCCGACATCCGGAGATTGGCTTTTCCGACGCCGGGCAGCGAAAGCCCGACTTTATTGGCTCCCGGGTCAAATACGCCGTCCTCTCCGGTAACGTCATCCTTAAAGCGAAGCAAAAGATTGCCGTTTTCCAAAGCGTAGATGTCTTTCGTTTTTCCTGTGTAGAGTAATTTCATCGTTTTTCTCCTTGTTCTCTAAATTTATTATAACAAATCGCCCCGGGTTCGTAAATGAATATTTTCGGTTATGAGAATGTTTTCATGTTGTAAATGTCGCGGAGTTTGTTATAATGAAATCGAACTTCATATGAGGGATAAAAAATGAAAAAAGGAATAGGTATATCGAAATTTGTTTATTTTCGATTCCGGGCCTTTTTCCGCAAATGCCCTTTTTAAGTACGCAAACATTAACTTCGTGTTAATGTTTTTTTATTTTTTAGAAAAGGAGCGAAAAATGATGAAAAAAATCAGCGTTATTCTCGGTTCCATTAGCGATAAAGAGGTAATGGCGAACGCTTTTGAAATTCTCGAACGTTTCGGCATTCCCTACGAAAAGCGCGTTATCAGCGCTCACCGCGCCCTCGATCATCTTTGCGAATACGCGAAAGGGCTCGATGAAGAAGGGGTCGGGGCGATTATCGCCGCGGCGGGCGGAGCCGCCGCTCTTCCGGGCGTGATCGCCGCCATGACCGTTATCCCGGTAATCGGCGTGCCGATAAAGTCCAAAAGCCTTAGCGGGCTTGATTCCCTGCTTTCAATCGTCCAGATGCCGGCAGGCGTGGCGGACCGGGGGCTTGACATCGCCCAATGCGCTTATAAAGGAATAAACATCGCATATCTTTCCAAAACCGGGGTCGTCTCTCCCGTTTATTATCAACAATTCAATAACGGCTTTTTTGATAATTTTTACGGGGGATTATTGACGACCTGCGGGCTCACCCAAACCGGCAGCCCTTGTTACGAGGGCGAGGAATTTCTCCCGCAACACGGGGATTATCATAATATCCCCGCCCAAGATCTCTCGATTACGCAGGAATGGGACGGCGAAGAATACGTAATCGAACTGCGCGGCGTCGTTAGGGAAGCGCGGTTTTTCGGGAAAAATTTACGCCTGGTAAGGAGTATTAAAACGAAGTATTTGGCGAGAACCATTGAGATTACCGACAAAATCGAGAATCTCGGGTATAACGACGAACCGCTAATGCTTTTATATCATTTTAATATCGGTTGGCCGATTTTAGATAAGAACGCGGTCTTTACGAAAAGCGAATCCGAAACGATCGCCCGCGACGCGGAAGCGGAAGAAGATCCCCCGACTTATGATAAAATTTACGCGCCGTCTTTGAATTTCAAGGAAAAAGTCTTTATTCATCGCGGTTTTAAAACGGATTGGGCGTACGGGCAAATCTATAATCCCGATATCGCGGGAGGACTCGGCGTCAGAGTCAGCTTCAAGCCGGAACAATTGCCTTACCTGACTCAATGGAAGCAATTTGGTTTCGGCGAATATGTCCTCGGCATCGAACCTTCGACCAATTATCCGTTGGGGAGAGTCCGGGAACGCGAAGCGGGGAGACTGAGGACGCTTAAACCGGGCGAGATAAAGTTAGTCGAATTGAAAATTGAGATCGTTTAAATGGGAATTTTCCCGGTTTCGAATAATACGGATTAACGAACGAAAAAAAGAACCCAGCTTTGGGTTCTTTTTTGCTAGAGTTTATTTCTGATAGTTGGGGGCCGCGGCCGTCAGTTCGACATCGTGAGGATGGGACTCGATCAGTCCCGCGTTCGTGATTTTCACGAATTTACCGTTGGCTTTCAGCTCCTCGATCGTCTTCGTCCCGCAATAGCCCATGCCCGATTTCAGGCCGCCGACAAGCTGATAGATGACGTCCTCGAGCTTGCCGGAATAAGGAACGCGGGCCTCAATCCCCTCGGGAACGAGTTTTTTCGGCTCGACGGCGTGTTCCTGGAAATAGCGATCGCGGGAGCCGCGGCGCATCGCGGCGATCGATCCCATTCCCTGATACACCTTATAACGCCGGCCGTTATAGATTATTTCGTCGCCCGGGGTTTCTTCGGTCCCGGCGAGAAGTTTGCCGAGCATGACAACGTCGGCGCCCGCTGCGATCGCCTTGACGATATCTCCGCTATACTTGATACCGCCGTCGGCGATCACGGGAACGCCGTGTTTTTTCGCCGCTTGATATACCTCGTTAACGGCGGTGATTTGGGGAACGCCGATGCCGGCGATGACGCGGGTCGTGCAGATCGAGCCCGGCCCGACGCCGACTTTCAGGCAGTCGACGCCCGCGGCAATCAAATCCTCGGCCGCTTCTTTGGTGACGATATTACCGCCGACCAAGGGCAGGTTTGGAAAACGCGCTTTTATTTCTTTAATTGTCTCGATTACGCCTTTGGAGTGACCGTGCGCCGAGTCGACCGTGATAATGTCGACGCCGGCCGCGACCAGGGCTTTGACGCGCTCCATCGTGTCGGCGGCGATCCCGACCGCCGCGCCGCATAATAAGCGGCCGTTTTTATCTTTGGCGGTGAGCGGGTAGCTTTTTATTTTGTCAATATCTTTGATCGTGATCAGTCCCCGCAGGCGGTATTTTCCGTCGACGATCGGCAGTTTCTCGATCCTGTGGGACATCAGAATTTTTTTGGCCTCGTCCAGAGTCGTGCCCACGGGCGCGGTTATGAGATTATCCTTGGTCATTACGTCGCGCACCGGAGCGTCGTAATCTTCGCGGTATTTCAGGTCGCGGTTGGTGACGATGCCGATCAAAGTCCCGTCTTTCTCGACGACCGGCAGTCCCGATATCCGGTAATAACGCATGAGTTCGAGCGCGTCCTTGATCGTCTGGTTTTTGCCGAGGGTAATCGGCTCGGTAATCATCCCGCTTTGGCTTAGTTTAACCCGCTTGACCATCCGCGCCTGGTCCTCAAGCGACATGTTTTTATGGATAAAGCCCAACCCGCCCTGGCGGGCGATGGCGATTGCCATCGCGGCCTCCGTCACCGTATCCATCGCGGCGCTGACGATCGGGATATTCAGGCGAATGTTCGCGGTGAGTCGCGTTGTCGTGTCGACTTCCGTCGGCAGGACCGCGGATTTTTGCGGGACGAGCAGAACGTCGTCAAATGTGTATCCTTCGCTTACTATTTTATTTTTCAGACTGTCCATTTTTGCCTCCTTTATTATTCCCATTCGATCGTGGCCGGCGGTTTGGCGGTAATGTCGTAGACTACGCGCCCGACCCCCGGGATTCGCGCGATTTTTTGCGTCGCGGCTTCGAGCGCCGTCCAGGGAAGCCTTACCCATTCGGCGGTCATCGCGTCGGTCGAATCGACCGCTCGCAGGGCGATCGTGTAATTGTATGTCCGCTCGCCGTCCCGCATGCCGACGGTTTTAATGTCGGTCAAGACGGCGAAATATTGCCAGACGGAAAGGTTGTTATTCTCGATTACCTCGCGGAAGGCGGCGTCCGCTTCCTTCAAGATAGCCAGTTTCTCGGCGGTGACTTCGCCGATAATCCTGATTCCGAGGCCGGGCCCGGGGAAAGGCTGGCGGTTCACGACGGGCTCGGGTAACCCAAGCGCGCGCCCGACGGCGCGGACCTCGTCTTTATACAGAGTCTTGAGCGGCTCGATTAGTTCGAAATTAAGGTTTTCCGGGAGGCCGCCGACGTTATGATGCGTCTTCACGAGTTTTCCGTCGGATCCGGACTCGATGATATCGGGATAGATCGTTCCCTGGGCCAAAAAGGCGAAATCGCCGAGTTTTTCGGCTTCTTCCTCGAAGACGCGGATAAACAGGTTGCCGATGATTTTGCGTTTCGCTTCGGGGTCGGTAACGCCTTTTAACGCTTCCAAAAACCTGTCCCCGGCCCTGACGGTTTGCAGGGGAATTCCAAAATGGCGGCCAAAGGTCGCGGCTACTTCCTCGGGTTCGCCTTTGCGCATCAAGCCGCTGTCGATAAACATGCAAAGAAGCTTGTCGCCAACGGCCCGGTGGACCAAAAGGGCGGTAACGGCGGAATCGACGCCGCCGCTTAAGGCGCACAATACTTTCCCGCGGCCGACGGTTTTCCTGATGGCGTCGATTTGCTCTTCGATAAATTGATTTATATTTTTCATAGCTGACCTCATTCGCCGTATTTTAAAAAAAAGAGAGCGCTGCCTCTCTCTTTCGCGGATAACACAAAATAATAAAAAAACTTTGTGTCAATCGTAGTCCCGACGTTTACGGCGCCGGGGTAGAGACGTTCGAACCTTATTATCGAATATATACGATTGAATTTTTTTATATTATAACTTAAGGATATGGAAATTACAAGGATTTTTTTATTTTCTTTTCCCTTTTTAAATAATGAACCAAAGCGCCGACGGCGCCGCCGTCGTTTCTATACCGGGATATCTCGATCGCGGTTTTTCCGAAATAGTCGGGATGGGCGATTTTTCTAACCGCCGCGAGAAGCTCGCCTTGAAAAGCCGCGCGGTTGGTTACGCCTCCGCCGATCAGGATCTTTCGCGGGTTGAAAATATAGGCGAGGTTGACGAGGCCGGTCGCGAGATAACGGTAGAATCTCTCAACGACCATAATCGCTTTTTCCTCTTTCCGGTCGTAACGGGCAAAAATATCTTCGCCGTCCGTTATCCCCGGGTAGTATTTCCTTGCTTCATCGACAAGGCTTTTTGTCGAGGCGACTTCTTCCCATTTGGCGGCGTCGGTTATCCGCATCTGGCCGAAGGCGCCGGCGCTGTTGTTCGCGCCGCGGTAGACCTCGCCGTCAAAAACGATCGCGCCGCCGATTCCGGTGCCGACGGTCACGACCAAAAAGTCGCAATCATTATGCAGGGTCTCCGCCCAGGCGAAACAATTGGCGTCGTTATCCGCCCAACAGTTAAGACCCGCTTCTTCCCGAATCGCCTTCCGGTAGTTCACGCCCCGAAACTCTTTCCCCCGCTCGTTCGCGAAGACAACGGTCCCGGTCTCGCAATCGACAATTCCGGGGCTCGAAACGGCGACCCCGGAAAGCGGGTAATATTTTTCCGTTTCTTTAATTTTTTTAATCATCCGCGCAAGCAAATCGTTTCCGCCGCGGCTGATTTCGGTAGGAAAAGATGACTTCGCGACAATCTCGTAATTTGGTGTGACGACGGCGCATTTCGTGATTGTGCCGCCGACATCAAAACATAAGTAATACATAAGCATAACCTCGCGTTCATTATAACATGATTTTGCGAGGATAACAATCGTTTAGGGAATATTTCGCGGCAATCGCCATTTAAGGCAATATTTCATCATTCCTTTTGACAAATAACGCCTTTTGGTGTATCATATACACATACCCGATAATGGAGAAAGAAGATGCAGTCGAAAAACATCATTACAAAGGTTTTGGGTAAAAAAATACAAACGGCGATTATGCTATTTCTCGCCATTATTCTCGGCGTGCTCGCGAAAGTATTTTCCGCCTTGATTATCCGGAACATAATTGACGTGGTTTTGCCGGAATCCAGCCAGCTTTTGTTCTGGACGAGCATGTTTGTTGTCGCGATTATTCTTTCCTTCGTGATCGACATCTATATTAAAAACCGCTCGCTCGTAATCGGGACGGAAATAAGCGACGCCCTCGCCAAGGCGATCTATTCCGCGGCGATCCGCGCGGAAATCAGCGAGTTAAATAAAATCGACACCGAGGAGATTGTTAAGCGCATCGAGGTTGACTGCGACGCGATTGGGAATAAATATATCGGCAACAACTGGCTTTCTTTCATCCAGTCCGCGATCTTCCTGCTTACCGTTTTTGTCTCGATGCTCGTCCTGGACGCCACGCTCGGACTATTGACTTTCGTCACCCTGCCCTTGGTATATATGATCGTCAAAACGACGGACAAATACATCGGGAAAGCGCGCGACAAGGCCAAGGGCGCGCAGGATGAACGTTGTCGGATGATTCGCGAGAACTTCGAAAAAATCAGGAGCATTAAACTGAAAAACGGGATTGTCCGCGAGGAAGTCGAGTTCGAGCGGAAAAGCGAGAAATTCTTCAAACATTATCGCAATATCGGGACTTTCTCGGAAATGATAAACTTCAAGTTTTACGACTTGTTTATCGGTCTCGCGTTATCGATCGTTTTGGGCCTCGGAGGCTACCTAGCTTTAGAAGACGTCTCCAGCGCGGGAACGATCGTCGCTTTCGTAATCCTTATCCCCTACGTTTACACCAATTTCAAGAAAATATTATCGGTAAGGATCAGCCCGAGCAATATTAAAAACGAACTCGAGGCGATCAATAAAATCTTGGCTTTGCGGAGCGAGATCAAGGCCGAACCGATCACGAACCTCGAGGAGATTCATACTCTCAGGTTTGAAAACGTCACTTATTACAGCGGCGAGGACCGGATTGAAAACGTAAATTTTGACCTGAAACGGGGCGAAAAACTGGGGATCTTCAGTATTGAGGGGTCCGGGCATAATTTAATCTTTGATTTGTTTACGAAAATGCTCCGGCCGCGCGACGGGCTGATATCAATCAATAATTGCGATATCAACAAGATTAACACCCTGTATCTTCGCGACTTGATCACGGCCGTCCCCCAGGACGACAATCTCTTCAGCGGCACGATAATTCACAATATCACTTATCCCTTGCCGTTTGACGAGTATAAATATAACGACGCCTTGCATAAAAGCGGCCTCAAGGAGATCGTCGCCAAATTCGAAAACAAGGATCAATCGCTGATCGATGATTTTTCCGAAGAGCTTATGCAAAGAATAACCTTGGCTAACGCCTTCTATAAAGACTCGAAAATCTTCGTTTTCAACGAGGCCACCTCGGCGCTTAAAACGCGGGACGAGAACGCGATCATGAGCGAAATCTTCAAACTGAAAAACAAACTCGTCGTGATTATGACGGAAAAAATATATTACATCGCCAAGTGCGATAAGATCTTGATCCTCGAAAACGACCAAGTCGTCGAATACGGAAAGACGGACGAATTGCTTCAGGACCGGGGATCGCTCTTCTCAAAACTAATTAGAAAGGTTAAAAAAGTATCGGCATCGTAAGAAGGATGGTTATGAATAAAGTTAGAACGCGATTCGCGCCGAGCCCGACCGGGTACATGCATCTCGGGAATTTGCGCACGGCTCTTTACGCTTATTTATTTGCGAAGAAACATAACGGAGATTTTATTTTAAGAATAGAAGACACGGACATGGGAAGATATGTTCCCGACGCCGTTAAAGTGATATACGAGACGCTCGCCGCCGTCGGCATTAAGGCCGACGAGGGCCCGAACGAAGGCGGGCCTTGCGCGCCGTATGTCCAAAGCGAAAGGCTCGGTCTTTACCGCGAACACGCTGAGAAACTAGTTAACTCGGGTCACGCTTACTATTGTTTTTGCGATAAGGAGCGGCTTGAGAAGCTTCGCGACGAAAACGGCGTCGCCCGCTATGACAAGCGCTGCCTGAGTCTTTCGAAAACGGAAGTCGAGCAAAAACTGAAAAGCGGCGCGCCCTACGTTATCCGGCAAAACATGCCGACGGAAGGGGTATGCGAGTTTACCGATTTGGTGTTCGGGACAATCGCGGTGGATAACCGCGAACTCGAAGACCAGATCCTTATTAAATCCGACGGTTATCCGACCTATAATTTCGCAAACGTCGTTGACGACCACTTAATGGCGATTACCCACGTGATCCGCGGCACCGAATTTTTAAGCAGCACGCCGAAATACAACTTGCTTTATAAAGCTTTCGGTTGGGAGCTTCCCAAATACATCCATTTAAGCCCGATTATGCGCGATGAGAACCGGAAATTAAGCAAGCGCCACGGCGACGCTTACTTCGGTGATTTTATCGCGAAAGGATATTTGAGCGAGGCTATCATCAACTATATCGCTCTTTTGGGCTGGAGCCCCAAGGGCGAGCGCGAGAAGTTCACGCTCGAGGAACTCACCGAGCATTTTTCGGTCGAAGGCCTGCAAAAATCGGGAGGCATCTTCGACGAGAACAAGATGAAATGGCTGAACGGCGAGTATGTCCGCGAGCTTGCTTTCGACAAGTTTATGGAACACGCGACGCCGTTCTTTGAGAAGTCGAAAATCAAAGGCCTCTACGACTACCGCAAGTTCGCCGTCCTCTTACAATCCCGGATCGACATTTTTAGCGAGATCCCGGAAAAGGTCGAGTTTATCGTTGATTTCAAGGAAATCCCCAAAGAAGCTTATAATAATAAAAAGTTTAAGGTCAATCCCGAAATCGCGAAGGCGATAATCGAGAAAAGTCTTTCTCTCTTGGAAGATGCGACGCCGTGGAACGAGAAAAAACTGCACGAAGCAATCGCGGCGATCGCGGCGGCCGGGGAATGGAAAACCGGCGCCGTCTATTCGGTCTTGCGTCTCGCTCTGACCGCGCATGCCGTGACGCCCGGCGGCTTTGTTGAGATTGCCGATATCCTCGGCCGGGAGGAATCTCTCCGACGCTTGGGAGAAGCCCTTGAATGGCTGAAATAACAATAGAGGCGATAAATTTGCTTATTCGTAAAAACACCATCGCAATGATGGTGTTTTCTATTCCAGGTATTCGTGCAACTTGGTTACGGGTATTCTTTGCAGGTCTTTTAGCGCCGGCCCGTCGATTAGTTTTCCCTCGTACGTGAAACGCGAGCCGTGACACTTGCAATCGTATGTTTTCGCAAGATTATTAAACCTAAGCCCGCACCGCATATGCGGGCATGTTATGTCGACTATGTAAAGCTTGTGTTCAGGGTCTTTGTAGATGCCGATTCTTTTGCCTTTTTTCTTGAGGATCACGGCGCTGTCGGGCTTAAGTTTGATGACTTTTCTATTAGGTATGCGCCGGGTCTTAAGCAGCGTCCCCACCACTTTTAAATTGTAACCTAAAAACTTGCAGTTGATCGCCGCCCGCGTCGGGTTGAAGAGCGCGGCATAAACGCTATCGTTTTTCGCGATTAAATTCTTAATCATCATCGCGCCCGCGGCCGCGGCCGCCATTCCCCATTTATTGAAGGAAGTCGCGACGTAAATATTGTCCTTGATTTTTCCGATCAGGGGGAAGAGGTCGGTTGTCGCGTAATCCTGGGCGAACCAGCCGTATTGATAATCGGGAAACCCGAATTTATCTTTCCCGAACTTTTTCAATCGGTTAATTTCGCTTAACGGTTGTTTGAACTGATAAGCCTCGTGACTCGCGCCGCTGATGTTGAGTTTTCTCTTGCCTTCGTGGGTAACGTATCGGAGGGCGATTGTGGGGGACGTTGTGTTTATGTAATTCGCGTCCTCGATTCCGGCATCGCCCTCTGCGGCGATGACGGAGTAGGAATAATAGGGAATCATTTTCGTGAAGAAGAAGTTGAATTTTTTATACACGGGATAATGATTACAAACGATGATTTTATTCGCTAAAATCCGTTTATTACCGGAGGTGACGGCGACGGTTTGCGCATCCCCGAACACGTCAATGATTCGCGTGTTTTCATAGATAGCCACACCCCTCGCCGTCAGAATATTTACAATTTCCCTTAAGTATTTGGTGATGTTGAAGTTGGCTTGATCTTTGACTTCCAAGGCGTCGTAGGGGCAGAGGCGCTCGTTAACGGGTTTTAGCCGGTAGGCGACGCCGATTTTTTCGTAAGCGACCGCTTCTTTCTCGATATTAATTCTTTCATTTTCCGTCAATGCGAAAAGATAACCGTTTACGACTTTGAAATCACAGTCGATATTCTCGCTACTTACGATTTCCGCAATCCTCTCAATCCCGCCGCGGTTAAATTCATAATAAAGCCTCGCTTTATCGCGGCCGTGTTTTTTGTTTAAATCGTGATAGATATAGCCGTGCTGGTAAGTGATTTTTGCGGTCGTGCGCAGGGTCGTGCCTTGGTAGACGGCGTTTTGTTCAACAATCGCGATCGATTCGGCCGAATCGAGAAGCTCGTAGGCGCAGGATAAGCCGCTTATGCCGGCGCCGATGATCAAGACGTCGGTTTTAATGTTTTCTTTCAGAGGGGGAAAAGACGCCGGATAAAGATCCGCGTCCCAAATCGATTTATTGTTCATATTATAACCTCGATTATTATTATTGCCTTTTCCGTCAAAATAATAAAAAATTATACCTTGCTATATTTTTACACTTTTAGTATAATTATGAAAAAGGAAGTGATACTAGTGGTAAGCAAAGAACTATGCCGCGAAGTGCTGGACGCGGCATTAAAATCTGGCGGTGATTTTGCCGAGTTGTTTGTCGAGACGTCGTATTATAACAATTACGAGCTCGCCGCCGGCAAAATTACCAAGGCGAACGGCAACCATTTATTCGGGGCTTCCCTGCGCGTCCTGAAAGGCGCTCTCGAGGTCTCCGGGTACACGAACGACTTGAGCCGAGAAAGCCTGCTCGCGCTCGCCGGCAAACTGGCGGAAGCTTATACCGACGCGCGCGTGGCAAGCGCGAAACCTTTCGCCGAGACCCCAATCGACAGCCGGCATAAGATCGCAAAGAAACCGGCCGACCTTTCGACAGCGGAAAAGGTCGCGTATTTGTATAAGGCGTATGAAGCCGTGAAGGATTACTCGCCGGAAATCGTCCAAATAATCGCCGCTTTGCGCGACGATTCGCAGAAAGTTTTGATCGCCAATTCCGAAGGGCGTTTTTGCGAGGACGAGCGTTATCACGTTTTATTGCAAACATCGGTCGTCGCAAGCGACGGGAAAGCCACGCAGACAGGCTTTGACAGCAAGGGCGGTCACGCCGGCTACGAATTGCTTGACGACTTCGATATTCCGGCGTTTGCGAAGGGGGTCGCGGACCAGGCGCTAACGATGCTTCACGCGGACGAGATGGTTGGCGGCGTGATGACCGTCGTCGTTCATAACGCGTTCGGCGGCGTCCTCCTGCACGAGGCCTGCGTCCACTCCCTGGAAGCGACTTCGGTCGCCAAAGGAACCTCGGTCTTCTGCGGGAAACTCGGGCAGAAGATCGCGAGCGATATCGTCACCGCCATCGATGACGGGACGATTGCCAACGCCTGGGGTTCGTTGAACGTCGACGACGAAGGCGAGCCCACGAAACGCAATGTTTTAATTGAAAACGGAATCTTAAAGAGTTATCTCGTCGACTTCCGAAACAGCCGGAAAATGAACCATCCGGTTACCGGGAGCAGTCGCCGGCAATCGTACAAATACTCGCCGACATCGCGGATGACCAATACTTTCTTCGCCCCTGGAAAGAGCACTTTTGAGGAGATTATCGCCAATACGGAATACGGCCTTTTCGCAAAAAAAATGGGCGGCGGCAGCGTTAACCCCGCCACCGGCGAGTTTAACTTCGCCGTTAACGAAGGATATTTAATCGAAAACGGGAAAATCACCAAACCGGTCCGGGGAGCGACCCTGGTCGGAAGCGGCGCGGAAATACTGGCGAATATCGATATGATCGCCGACAACCTGGATTTCGGTTACGGGATGTGCGGCTCGCTTTCGGGCTCGATCCCGACCAGCGTCGGACAACCGACGATCCGGGTTAAAAATCTCACCGTCGGAGGAAGAGGTGAAAAAGCGTGAACTATGAATTATTAATGAACAAAGCGCGCGAAGCGGGTTTCGAAGCGCTCGAAATATACGTTTCCAAAAAATTAGGCATGCAGATCACCGTGTTTGGCGGCGAAGTTGATCAAAACAATATCACCGACAGCCAAAGTTTTACGATCCGGGGCATATATAAAGGGAAAATGGCGGTTTATACGACCGAGTACGCCGCCGAGGACCCCGATTATATTGTCGAGCGCTTAAAGGAAAACGCCGGAGCGCTTACGACCGACGAGGAGTTCGCGATATTCGAAGGCAGCCCGTCGTATCCCGAGGGCCGCGTCCCGAACCCGATATTCAAGCAAATCGCCGTAAGCGAAAAAATAGCTCTGCTTAAGGGCTTGGAAGAAAAAATCAAGGCGTACGACCCGCGAATTATTTATGTTCCCCATTGCCGGTATAACGAGACCAACGACGCCGTTGAGATCGTTAATTCGTCGGGGTTGAGGCTAAAGAAACAAAACAGCTTCGCTTTTGTTGTGGCGCAGGCGGTCGCGAAAGAAGGGGAGCAGACGCAATCGGCGTTCACGATCGCCCTGAAGCTTGACTATCGCGAATTTGATCCCGACGAAATTGCGAAAGAAATTGGAAAAAAAGTAATCGCCAAGTTGAACGCGAAACCGGTGCCCTCGAAATCTTACCCGGTGATATTTGAAAACGAGGCGATGAGCGATTTGCTTTCGGCGTTTTACGCTGTTTTTTCCGGCGAGGCGGCGGTGAAGAAGATTACGCCCCTGCTCGGGAAGGAAGGCGAGAAAATATTCAGCGAAAAAATTACCTTGATCGACGACCCGCTTTATAAGGACGCGATCAACTACCATCCCTTTGACGACGAGGGCGTCGCGTCATACACGAAAAAAGTCGTGGATAAAGGCGTTTTTACGACCTTCCTTCACAATTTAAAAACGGCGAAATATTTCAAAACGAAATCCACCGGCAACGGTTTTAAATACGGATCGGAAATCGGCGTTCATATCACTAATTTCTGCCTGACGACCGACGAGCCGAAGAAAAGCAAGGATGAAATGATTAAGGGCGTTAAGGAAGGGCTTTTAATTACCGATTTGGCCGGCCTGCATTCCGGGGTCAACCCGATTAACGGCGATTTCAGCGCCCAGGCGTCCGGCTTCCTGATTGAAAACGGCGCGGTCGTCCGTCCCGTGACGTTGATCGTCGTTTCCGGGAATCTTTTAAAAATGATGAACGCGGTAGACGAAATCGGCGACGATTTCAAATTGTTCCATAATAACATCGGAACGCCTTCCGTGAAAATTGCGCAGCTTCCCGTTTCCGGTTTATAATTATTTGAATAGATATTACGAGGTGAATGAATTGCGGAAATTATATACGGCAGAATCGGTAACCGAGGGCCATCCCGACAAGGTTTGCGATCAAATCGCCGACGCGATTTTGGACGCGATCTTGGCGGATGATAAAAACGCCCGGGTTGCCTGCGAAGTCGCGGCTACCACCGGCCTGGTCATGGTCATGGGGGAAGTCACGACGACAACTTACGTCGACATTCAGGACATCGTCAGGAAAACGGTGAATGATATCGGTTATAACCGCGGCAAATTCGGTTTCGACGCCGAGAACCTGGCCGTTTTGGTTTGTTTGGACGAGCAGTCGCCCGATATCGCCCTCGGCGTTCAGGACGGCTCCGGCGCCGGCGACCAGGGCACGATGTTTGGCTACGCTTGCCGGGAAACGGATGAATACATGCCGATGCCGATCGTGCTCGCGCACCGGCTGACCAAAAGACTCGCGGAAGCCCGGAGAGAAAAAAACGAGGATTACTTGCGTCCCGACGGCAAAGCCCAGGTCACCGTCGAATATCGCGGCGACCGCCCCGTTCGGGTCGACAGCGTCGTCGTCTCCACGCAACACCACGAGTCGGTTACCGCGGAGGAACTCCGGGAATTTATCGAGAATGAGGTCATCGCGCCGGTTATTCCCCCGGGATTTATCGATAAGGACACGAAAATATTCGTCAACCCGACCGGCCGGTTCGTCATCGGCGGCCCGAAGGCGGACAGCGGCCTTACGGGACGGAAAATTATCGTCGACACCTACGGCGGTTTCGCCCGTCACGGCGGCGGCGCGTTCAGCGGGAAAGACCCGACCAAAGTCGACCGGAGCGCCGCTTATATGGCGAGATATATCGCGAAAAACATGGTATCGGCCGGCGCGGCCGAGAGATTGGAAGTCGGCTTAAGCTATGTTATCGGCTACAGCGAGCCGGTCGCGGTTCATATCGAAACTTACGGGACTTCGGCTTATCGCGACGAGGAATTGATCGCCTTAATCAGGGAAACGTTTCCCCTCGCGCCCAAAGCCATAATCGATTATTTTGACTTATGCCGGCCGCTTTACCGTCAGGTTGCCGCTTACGGTCACTTTGGGAGAAGCGACTTGGACTTGCCGTGGGAACGGCTCGACATGGTTGATACGGTTAAAGATAAACTGCGCAAACCCTAGTCTCGGCTGGGTTTGAGCCAGGCCCCTTCGCGGGGCTTTTTTTTATTGTTTCAAGAAATATTCTTATGGTTATAAATGTAAAATATTTTAAAAATGTTATGTTACAATACATTTGAGACTTTTGTTGAATAAAAAGCAAAAATGATTTATACTCGACCATGTGAAGAAGAAAACAGGCAAATTTTCTTCTGGAGAGGAGTATAAATCACATGGCCATTTTATCACAAAAATTTCACGATATCAAGACTAAACTACATGCAGTTTTAACTTACCGCACGGGAAAGTACTCGGTTTATCACGTGTGCCTGAAGTATCACATTTCCAAAGCCTCGCTTATGCGTTGGAATAGAGCCTATGACGGGACTAAGGAATCTTTGATGGAGAAGAGTAGGAGACCTCACACGCCGCATCCCAATAGTCATACGGATTTTGAAATAAACAAAATCAAAAACTTGATTAAACGCAATCCCAATATCGGGCTTACGGAACTGTATACGAAACTAAGGCGCCAAATCGCTTATTCAAGGCATTATGCCAGCTTATATCGCGTTTTAATACGAATAGGGTATTACGTCAACAGATCAAAAGCCAAAAAGCCCTACAAGCCTAAAAAATACCACACACCGGAGCTTTTGGGTGAAAAGATGCAATTAGACGTGAAATATATCCCAAGAGAATGTAACGCGAACGAGAATGACGATAATCGATATTATCAGTACACGATCATCGATGAAGCTAGCAGGGAGAGGTTTATCTATGCCTATAATGAGCTTTCATCGTTTTGTTCCGTAGACTTTTTGTACAGAGCCCTGTGTTACTTCGGATACGCGCCAAAGATTATTCAAACCGATAACGGTCAAGAATTCTCGTACTTTCAGGAAACCCAGAGAGTTCACCCGTTTGATCTAGCGTGTGAGAAACTTGGAATCCTGCATAAAACTATCAAACCCAGGACCCCAAGGCATAACGGGAAAGTAGAACGAAGCCATAGAAGCGATAATGAACGATTCTATCGGACTTTAAAATTTTACAGTTTTGAAGATCTTCAAAAACAGATGCGAAGATATTTACGCCGGTCTAACCGTATCGGCATGACGCCTCTTAATTACAGGACTCCGGTTGAGATGCGGGAATACTTGATTTCCAAAGGTATGGTGAATTATCAAAAGCCATTCTCTAAAAAATTCGCGTCCATACAATAAGGGGGACACATTCCCCCTTAAACCCCTTTGTTTTCTTCTTCTTTTTTCTTCTTTTAGTCTCATATCATTTACAATCTTACACTAGAAGTAGCAATCATTTAGGGATTATTAATTAATTTTTAAGTATAAGAAATATGGAGGGTAACTAATGATTAAAGAAGCTATAAAATTCGTGATGGATACGGTTATTGAACCAGACTATTCTGATGTGCGTGTAAGAAATAATAAAAGTCTACGGACATCAATAGTTAGATCAAGAAGCTTGATACAAAATGCAAAAAAGATTGGTGATCTATATCTATATATAAAAAATGCAACCAAGAATGATGGAATGTATAATCAATTTCGTGATTTGGGCTTACCTACATTTGAAGATATTTTGGATGAATTTGAAAAGAGATTCAGTTTATATTTAAATGATCACTTAACTTTTAGTGACTTTAGAATAGGTGAACTATACACATCTTTTGATATTTGCTATATTTCTCGAACATACGACGTGCAAAAAGGTATTTATTTAGTTGGAGACACTGAAAATTTAAAGGCCATTTTTATTAAAGCAACATTGGATGGTAAAGGTAAATATCAAAATAAATGGATAAAAGAAAATGAATTATTGAAGTATTATTTAGAAAGTCGTAAAGATGTATTTAAAATAGAATACAAAAATAATCAAGCAATAATTAATTCAAATGGAAAACCAATTTATACCTTTATAAAAAAGGAATCAGGGAAATTTTTATTTAGTGGAATTTATAAGTACATTAAATATACTTCAGAAAGTGATGGTTCAAAATGGTTTACCTTAGCAAATATAACAGAATCCAATCATGAGTTGCTTGTTAAAAATGAATATCTACAAGATAACAAACCCAATACCTAAAAAGGTCTATACTGTAGTAGAGCAATTTGATCGTAATTCTGATGTCATTGCTGAAGTATTGTTACGGGCCAATGGGATCTGTGAATGTTGTAAAAAACCTGCACCTTTTATTAGGGCAAAGGATGGTACCCCTTATCTAGAGGTGCATCACAAAATACCCCTTGCAAAGGGTGGAGAAGATACTATTGAAAATGCTGAAGCTCTTTGTCCGAATTGTCACCGAGAAAAGCACTTCGGAATTTAAATATTGAATGGAGGTGTTTAAATGAAGTTAATATTTGAAGTATTTGGAATTCTTTTTAGTATGTTAAATACATTTTCTCCATTTCTATTACCATTTATTCTCACAGTTTTAATTGTTAAGTTATTTAAAGGCCATTCGATTATCATATTTACTTTAACATCCATGCTATCAGCGTTCATTGATATTTTTGTTTGGTTATTACCAAACCTTGAATTTTCAAAGAAGTTAGAAGCTGGTAATACACTATTATCAATAGCAAGTATACAAAATTTTTTTGATTTAATACTTAATTCATATATTGGATCCTTACCGATGTGGACTAATTTTATAGTAATAATTTTGGGTAGTACTATTGTGTATGGATACTTTAAATTACAAAATATTTAAGAGAAAATGGGTGAAAAATTTGAGTAAAAGAGGAAGTTATCGTTCGAAACGAAGAAGCCGAGCAAAGAAATATAGACTTGTAAAAAATACTAACAGGGCCATCAGTAACTTTATAATAGGTGATGGAATTATAAATAAACGTGTATCAGATTCTAAAAGTCTCCATAGAGCTGCATTTAGATCAACAGGTATCGTAGGTAAAAATATGTCGCCAACTGATCGTTCTTTTATTTATAATAATTTTAGCGTTAATTTATTTGGTTAATAAAAATTTTATTATCATGGTTTATTGGAATTTTTAAATAAATTATATATTTTGTAGCTTCATAAAAAAGGGGTGTTTTAGTGTCAATTTTTAGACTACATGGAAGAGAGATCAATAGTATTTTTCAGTTAATGGGATATAAAGAAAATGATATAACTAATAGTATTGCTTGGGTATTAAGCAAATGTGAAGCAATGTTAGAGATCTTTATTAAGAATATATGTGAGATTGATAAAATTGATTTTGAAAATTTAGATATTTGTGTTCAAGAATATGATAAGGATTCCGGAATAACCGATATTGAAATAAAAGACGATCGAAACCTTTATTTAATAATTGAAGCTAAACGCGGATGGATATTACCTAGTAAAGAGCAATTATTGAAGTATTCAAAAAGAGAAACCTTTATAAAAAATTATGCTAAGAAAAAGTTAATAGTAACTCTTTCAGAATGTTCAAGAGATTATGCTTTGCATCATTTAGAAATTAAGAATGCAAATGGAATACCGATTACTCATGTGTCTTGGAAGGATATCTACGAATTTTCCACACAAGCATATCCAATGTCCTCTAATCATGAAAAAAGAATATTAAGAGAGTTACAGATTTATTTAAAGGGGTTAATAACAATGCAAAATCAAAATTCAAATATGGTTTTTGTTGTGTCGCTAAGTTCAAGGAAAATAAATAATTGTAATTTTAGTACAATTGATCTATTGGAAAAAAAGAGTGTTTACTTTCATCCTATGGGAGTAAAAGGA
>FZPS01000009.1_pt108 | contig 65202 bp, 71 predicted proteins | sample 1817821 | NCBI WGS metagenome assembly FZPS01 (sample SAMEA104158645, study PRJEB21678) | metagenome | place: Germany | collected 2015-04-21
GCTGTTGCCGCGATGTAAATCACTTCTGAGTCCCGCTCCGGCTGTGTCTGTGTGGAGTATAATCTTCAGCTGGAATAAAAAATTATGGTTGACAATTTCCAGCTTAAGGGTTATACTAAACAAGTAAGCATACGGGGCGTGGCTCAGCTTGGTAGAGCGTCGCGTTCGGGACGCGAAGGTCGCACGTTCAAATCGTGTCGCCCCGACCATGATTAAAAACTGGATGAGCAATCATCTGGTTTTTTTTAATATTAGGGAAAGATTTTCGATTGCCAGTACTTCGCTGCCGAAGACAAAGAACTTCCGGAGTGTTCTGCGCAGACGGTTTTTATAAGAAGTTGATTGGGCAGAATGATTGATGAAGTTGATTACATCTGCCTCAGTAATATTGGCTAAAAGATAGCGAAGGAAGCGGCTGGCATCGCCGACGTAGTATTCTTCAGAACGGATACCGCTGGTTAGTAGGTATTCTACATAGGCGGTCAGAAAGTGGACCTTGCTGCTTTTATGCATGACATCACCTCATTAAGTAGATTAACCTCTCGGCAGCAGCTCTATCCGATGGGATATAGGAGGAAAGATTGTGCAAAAACGGGATAAACTAGAGATCAATAGTCTCACATTAGATAATTTGCAGACAATTATCGGGGAAGATCAGTTTCCGCGGTTTCGCGCCGTGCAGATTTTCCAATGGATTCACAAGCATGGAATTAATGATCTGGACCTGATGAGCAACCTGCCAAAAGATCTTAAAGAGTATCTTCAGGAGCGGTTTCGTTTTACTGTGATGGATCAGGTGATCAAGCAGGTGAGCCGCGATGGCACAGTTAAGTACCTGTTTAGGCTCTATGATGGGCGGACCATTGAAGCGGTGATGATTCCAGAGCAGTCCCGCAGGACCATCTGCGTATCCTGTCAGGTTGGCTGCGCCATGGGCTGCACCTTCTGCGCTACAGGTAAGGCCGGCTTTGATCGCAACCTCACCAGCGGTGAGATCTGCCGCCAAATTGAGTTCATCAGCAGGGATTGGGGCGAAATAACGAATATTGTCTTTATGGGTATGGGCGAACCCTTTCACAATTATGACAAGGTGATGGAAGCGATCTCAATTTGTAACTCCAACGCGGGAATGAACCTGGGGTGGAGGCGGTTTACCATTTCCACCTGCGGGCTCGTACCTAAGATTTACCGGTTGGCCAATGAAAACGATCAAGTAGGCCTAGCGGTTTCCCTCCACGCTGCTGATGATGAGAAGCGTAGGAGCATCATGCCCATAGCCAGAGCTTACTCTCTGGCCGAGCTGATGGAAGCCTGCCGCTACTATTGCGATAAAACAGGCAGGCGGATTACTTTTGAGTATGCCCTGATTGCCGGCTTTAATGACAGCCCGGCTGATGCCAAAAATTTGGCAGATTTAATGTCAGGTTTAAACTGCCATGTCAATCTAATTCCGGTAAATCCTGTCTCTGCCGGGTATGAGCGGCCCCCGCAGCAAGTTACGGAAGGTTTTATGAATCTGTTGAGTGATTACCAAATCCCCACCAGCATCCGCCGAGAGCGCGGCACCGATATTGACGCGGCCTGCGGACAGCTAAAACAGTCAACTAGGGAGGATCTTGATGAAGATTCTTGACCGTATTGAGGATCTGATTGAAAATTTACTGGAAGGAGTATTTCGCAGAAATAATCCCAGTCCCATTCAGCCGATCGAGATCGGCAGGAAACTTTTAAAAGTTATGGAAGGCAATAAACGTGTCAGCATTGCTAAGACTTATGTGCCGAATCAGTATCAGATTTATCTCAATCCTAATCAGCTGATTGAATTTGAGTCCCTAAAGCAGACTCTTGCTCAGGAATTAAAAGGAGTTTTACAGCAAAAAGCCGAAAAAGAAAACTTAAGCTTTATTGGCAATTTATGGATCAATTTCACGGCAGATCCTGATTTGGATTTGGGTGCGATCCGTATCGAGGCTGGTTTTTTAGAACAGAGTGAAAGTGAGACCGGTGAGTTTTCGGTAACCGCACCCCAGGCTGATTTTGGTCACACGCAGATCTTTAGTATTCCAGATAAGATCAAAAAGCAGGCTCATCTAGTCATTGAGAACCATGAACATGAGTATGTCCATTCATTAAGCGGTGGACGGCAGAGCCTCGGCCGAAGCCACAAATGCGATATCGTTATTAAAGATCAGAACGTGAGCCGAGTCCACGCCTGGCTGGAGTCGGTGGACGGACAGTGGAAACTTATCGATAACGAAAGTACTAATGGCACTTTTGTCAATAACCAGCGGATTGGTGAGCAGGTATTACAAAGTGGAGATCAGATCCGAGTCGGAACTACCACCATCATTTTTCAGGATGGTGAATAAGGTGAGTCTGCTTCAGAGTTTAATCAAAGTGATAATTGTGCTTTGGCTCTTGAGTTTTGGCATCCGGATGGTAAAGGCGATGCTTAAGGAGTTCGACTGATACGAGGTGAGAAGCGTGCGAGTGGGAGCAGCAACAAGCAATGGATTAGTGAGGGACCACAACGAAGATGCCTACTGGATATCTGAACATGTCTTTGCGGTCTGCGATGGCATGGGAGGGCACCAGGCGGGGGAAGTGGCGTCGCAGCTGGCTGTTGATGTATTTAAAGATTACAGATTTAATGAGGAGGAGCCTTTAGAGGCCGTTTTGGGTGCCATTACAAAAGCTCACCGTGTGGTCCAGACAGAAGCTCAGACTCCAGATTACAGCGGAATGGGAACGACTGTCACTCTTGCCTATATAGCTGAAGAGCAGGGAGAGTATCAGCTGTATATCGGCCATGTGGGCGACAGCCGCGCCTATGTGTTAACAAACGGTAAGCTGGAGCAGGTTACCTCTGATCATTCTTTAGTGGGTGAGCTGATCCGCAATGGCAATTTATCAAAAGATGACGCTGTTAACCACCCCCACCGCCATGTGGTGACTCAGGCCTTAGGCATCGGTGAGATTGAGATTGAGACTTTTACCCGAACGCTTAATTCTGCAGATCTAGTGCTGCTCTGCACCGATGGTCTAACTGATGTAGTGGAAGATGCGGTAATTGCTGATATTTTAAAGGATTACAGTCCAGAGGAAGCGGCACAGAAACTGGTTGCTCTGGCCAATGAAAAAGGTGGGCCTGATAATATTACTGTAATAATAATCAAGATCCCCTAAGGGGTGAACAATTTGAGCTGGCCGATCAAAGCTTGCTTAGAGCTGGGAGCGCTGAGTTTTGCTGCTTTTTTATGGCTGACGCAGATAAGATCGTTTGCGTCTTGGTGGCAGTTGGCTTCAATCTGGGCAGTTTGGACAGTGTTTGTGATTTTCCTTAATAAACGCAAGCTGCCGGTGGATGGATTGGTCTGCTGCGGACTGCTCCTGATGATTGGATGGTTGTTTATTTTCCGCATCGACCCGGTTTTAGCTCTAAATCAATGGCGCGGTATTTTGCTTGGGTTTATCGGTTTTTCGGCCTGTCTCTTGGTTAATTGGCATGATTTTAAATATAAATATATCAGCGGTAGCGCAGCCCTGCTCCTGCTTCTAGTAACTCTTATCTTCGGCGAAACAGCAGGAGGCGCTAAGGCGTGGCTGCAGATCGGATCAATTAGATTTCAGCCGGTTGAAACAGTCCGGATTTTACTGCTGTTATTTCTCGCAGGTTATTTTTATGATCATGAAGAACTGCTGCGGTTAAACCGGCGCTGGCCGCAGTTGAAGTATTGGGGTCCGTTGCTGGTGCTGATGGCCGGTGTATTTTTGTTCTTGGCGGTCCAGCGCGATTTAGGTCCAGCGCTCTTATTCTTCGGCTTGTTTGTGACTTTGGCGTTATATATCAATTTTAACTGGTACTTGGTTTTGATTTATCTATTGGCAGCAGGCGGGGGAGTAGTGCTGGCTTGGTTTGGTTTTCCCCATATCCGCCGCCGCTTTCTGGTATGGGTGGATCCTTGGGTCGATTCTACCGGTGCGGGCTATCAAATTGTTCTGGGCTTATTTGCAGTTCATAACGGCGGTTTGTTCGGTAGGGGTCTGGGTTTCGGATTAGGAACGGATCTGCCGGCTGTGCACACCGATTATATTTTTGCGCTGATCAGTGAAGAACTTGGTTTGATCGGAACTGTGGTAATTTTGCTGATTTACCTGCTGCTGTTGTTTTTTGGTTTAAAGTCGGCCAAGAAACTTAAAGGCAGAAGCCATATTCTGGCGATCGGAATCGTATTAATCTGGGGATACCAGGTGTTTATTGTCAGTGGTGGGATTCTCAAGGTAATACCTCTAAGTGGTATGACCCTGCCTTTTATCAGCTATGGAACTACTTCGCTGATCGCAAATATGTGTTTGTTAGGCATATTGACGAAGCTTGGATCAGGATCAGATCCGAAGCAGGACGAGGGGAAACTTAGAGAAAAGCGCAATCCAAGGCTGGTCTTAAATTTAACTGTGCTTTTATTTGCAGTTTTATTGAGCGGACTAATCTACTGGCAGGTGCTGCGTCCGGATCTGGACAATCATCCGCAAAATCCAAAAGGGCTGATGGTATTTAAAACGGAACGGGGAACTATTTATGACCGCAACGGCACAGCTTTAGTCAGTACCGATAGCGAAACTTTACGGAGGATATACCACGGTCACCCCAGTCTGGTTCATCTAATTGGCTATTTCCATCCCCGCTATGGGATTACCGGTCTGGAATCGGCATATAACCGCCAGTTAAGCAGCAGACAAGATTTGTACCTCACTGTTGATGCCGAGCTGCAGGCCTTAATTGATGGATTATTTAAACCCCATCAAGGCGCTGTAGTGGCGATCAATCCCCAGACAGGTGAAGTGTTAGCATTATATGCTGCGCCTTATATTGATCCGAATCAGCTTGATCAAGCTTGGGAGCAGTTTCAAAAAGATCCCCACAGCCCATTTTTTAATCGGGCGGTAAGTGGAGCCTATCCACCCGGTTCAAGTATAAAACCGCTGTGGTTGGCGGCTGCGTACCAGACTAAAGCGGCGGCGCCGGAGCAGTTCTGGCAGGACCAGGGCTTGATCGAGTTTGGCGAGCAGAGCATTCAGAACTTTAACCGCCGCAGCTTTGGTTCGATTACAACTCAGCAGGCTTTAAGCCTTTCCTCAAATACAGTGTTCGCTGAGCTGGCAGTGCTCTTAAAGGCTGAAGGCTTAGAGTATTTGAGGATGTTCGGCTTGGGAACAGCTCCGGGCAATCTGCCCGAACCACAGCTGAGCGATTATGGCTGGGCACAGCTGGGCATCGGCCAGGGCAGTATTGCAGTGAGTCCGCTGCAGATGGCTGCTGCCATCGGCGCCATTGCCAATCGGGGGATGGGCATGGAGCCTTATTGGGTTGGATCTTTAACAGGCAGCTGGCTGACCAGAAGAATCTACCGGCCGCGGGTGAAGAGCCAGGTGATAACTGGGTTAACTGCAGGGCTGTTGCGAGACGCGATGGTGGAATGTGTCAACTCGGGCACCGGTCAGGCAGCCCGCATTCCTGGAATCACTGTCGCGGGCAAGACGGGAACAGCGGAAAATCCCCACGGGCAAGATCATTCTTGGTTTGTAGGGTTTGCCCCGGCGGATTACCCGGAAATTGCAGTGGCGGTGGTTGTCGAACATGGAGGTCAAGGCGGAGGGCTGGCAGCTCAGATAGCCCGAGAGGTTATGGCCGCTTGGCTGAACAGGCTTTAACGAAAGGTTGATACCATGATTGGCGAAGTACTTTCAAATAGATATGAAATCGTAGCTAAAATCGGCGATGGAGGCATGTCCCTGGTCTACAGCGCTAAGGACACACTTTTGAATCGCTTAGTGGCGGTCAAGGTGCTTAGGGAGCAGTATGCCAATGATCGGGAGTTTCTTGAGCGCTTTCACCGCGAAGCTCAAGCGGCTGCCAGTTTGTCCCATCCCAATGTGGTCAATGTCTATGATGTTGGCACCGTCAATGAGACTCCATTCATCGTGATGGAGTATGTGGAAGGGAAAAACTTAAGCGAGATTATCAGGGAGCAGGAACGCCTGAGTCCTGATTATGCTGTGAAAATTGTGCTGCAGATTTGTTCAGCCCTGGCGCATGCCCATAAGTATAAAATAGTGCATCGAGATATTAAGCCGCATAATATCTTGATCACCGGAGATAACCAGGTGAAAGTCACTGATTTCGGCATTGCCGCCGTATCATCCATGAGCATTACTCAAACCGGAGTTGTGCTGGGCTCTGTGCTGTATTTTTCACCAGAGCAGGCTCGGGGTACTAAGGTGGATCATTTATCTGATTTATATTCTTTAGGTATTGTGATGTATGAAATGCTCACCGGCAGAGTGCCTTTTCGAGCTGATACGCCCATATCCACCGCTTTAAAGCACATCCAAGATCTTCCCAAACCTCCGTCACAGCTTAATCCTGATATTCCAGCGGATCTGGAGCGGATAATTCTGAAACTGCTGGCGAAGAAGCCGGAAGAGCGATTTCAATCAGCACAGGAATTAAGCCGCGCTTTAGAGAAACTGGAATTTAATGCTGGTATTGAGAAGACCCAGAAGTTTGTAATAGATCCGGATCAGATTGCACCAGACGAGAGGGAGGAGGAAGATGATTTGGCCCGTGCCAGCAGGAAGATGAGCAGCAGAAAAAAGAAAAGCAAGCAGAAGAACCGTTTACCGCTAGTTTTACTGTCCTTACTTGTTCTGTCCGTTATGGTTTACGGTATTATTGAGTTCATTCCCCGGGTACTGTTTCCCGACGATGTGCAGGTACCTGATGTTACCGGTTTAAGTGTGGAAGAAGCAGAAAGACTGCTAAATCAGCGGAATCTGAAGATGGCAGTAGAAATCGAGGTGTTTGATAACGAGTTTCCGAAAGGGACAGTGATCAGTCAGGATCCCCGGGCGAACCGGATGAAAAAAGAAAATCAATTTGTTTACGTGCGGGTGAGCAAGGGTCCGGAGTTTGTGGATATGCCCAGCGTAATAGGAATGTCCAATCGGGAAGCCCAGGTATTCCTCACCCAGTTCGGATTCACTCTGGGTGAAATCAGCTACCAACCCACTGATGAACATCCGGTCAATACGGTTATCGGTCAAATACCGGAGCCGGGGGAACATACAGCTTTAGGAACTCCGATTGATCTGATTATCAGCCAAAGTATTGACGAAGCTCCATTGATTATGCTGCCTGATTTCCGCGGGCAAAACATTAACGATGTCCGCCAGCAGCTTGCGGAGCTTGGTCTTAAAGAAGGACTCTTGATCCAGGAGTACAGCACTACCGTTCCTAAGGATCTGGTTATCGAGCAGAATCCGCCGCCCCGCACCGAGGTAGAAGTGGGCTGGACGGTAGATCTGGTCTACTCCCAAGGTCTGCCTACCAGCGGCAGACCGGACAGCGAAGGTATCCTGCATTGGACTACCGGTGATGATTGGCATGAAGAAGTAATCAATATCTATGTTCCGGAAGGGCGCGACCAGGAAGTAGCGATTATTATCGTCGATGATTTTGGCGCTCGCGAAGTTTATCGAGAGATTCATAAGGGTAATACCAGTTTTACCTACACCGCTCGTGGTAGAGGAAATAATGCCCGGGTGCAGGTATATATTGGAGGCAGATTATTTATTGATCGCGATCTAGTGGAGTGATGCTATGCAGAATAATATCATTGTGCGTGGAATCGGAGGCTTCTATGATGTGCTCACACGGGATGCGAAGGTGATCCGGTGCAAGCTGAGGGGAAGACTCCGCCTTACCATGGATAGAGTGCTGGTTGGCGATTGGGTGGAAGTGACACCTCTCAATGATGAAGAGGGCGTGATTGAAGAGATCCTGCCCCGAAAGAATGAGCTGGTTCGTCCTGCCATCGCCAATGTGGACCAGGCTGTAGTTGTGCTGGCCTGCTCCGATCCTAAACCGGATTGGCTGTTTTTAGACCGGCTGTTAGTTTTGATTGAAGCGAACGGCTTAGAGCCGGTAATCTGCTTCAACAAGAGTGACCTGATTGATGAGATTGAGGGGTATTTAGATATTATTGAGATTTACCGGGCTGCGGGCTATCCAGTTGTGATTACCAGCGCTGCTGCGGGAGAGGGAATCGAAGAGCTGAGAACGCTGCTTAAAGATCGGGTCAGCACTTTTGCCGGTCCGTCAGGGGTCGGCAAATCTTCACTGCTGAATAAGATCGAGTCAGGGCTCGAACTGGCCGTGGGAGCGATCAGCGCTAAGTTAAGAAGGGGAAAGCATACAACCAGACAGGTAGAGCTGATTCAGCTTTCATTTGGCGGACTTGTTGCTGATACGCCCGGATTCTCTCAGCTGAGTCTAACTGGGATCAAGCCCCAAGAACTGCAGCAGTATTTTCCTGAGTTCTACGAAGCATCGTTCGACTGCAAGTTTAGAGGCTGCATGCATGTCAAGGAGCCGGATTGCGCTGTAACAGAGTTGGTTAATTCTGGTAAGATTTCCAAGCTGCGCTATCAGAATTACCTAACACTGCTGGAAGAAATAGAGCAGATGAGGTGAGCAGAATGGAGAGAATCGCAGTATGTCCATCAATTCTTGCCGCAGATTTTACCCAGTTAGGAGCTGAGCTGGAGCGGGTTAAAAACGCTGATTATATTCATATTGATATTATGGACGGCCATTATGTGCCCAATCTCAGTTTTGGTCCGATGATTGTTAAGGCTGTTCAAACCGTTGTTGAGATTCCGTTGGATGTGCACTTGATGGTGACCAATCCCGAGGATTATCTTGATGTTCTGCTGCCCATGCAGCCAGGATTTATTACTGTTCATTATGAAACCTGCACCCATCTGCAGCGTACTTTGAGTAAAATCAGGGCGGAAGGGGTTAGGGCAGGTGTAGCCCTTAATCCCCACACACCTGTCTCTGGATTGGAGTATGTGCTGGATGATTTGGATCTGATTTTAGTAATGACTGTTAACCCCGGATATGGAGGGCAGCAGTTTATTCCCAGCATGTACCAGAAAATTCGCGACGCCCGGAGCCTAATCGGGGAACGAACGATCAGGCTGCAGGTGGATGGTGGAATCAGTTTAGAGAATATCGGCAGGATTGTGGAGGCTGGTGCCGACACCATTGTGGCCGGGTCAGCTGTCTTTCACGCTGATGATCCAGCCGCTTATATTGACCAGCTGCGAGCCGCACAGTAATGTGCGGTTTTTAATTTATCCGGTATAATGTAAAGTTATCCGAAATAAGGTTGACATATCAGAAAGTTTGTTTTATAATAGTGTTGCGGCTCTAACAGAGTAGTCGGCGAAGTTGCAGAAATTGCACAGAAAGGCGGTGATGCATGTACATTCTCAATACTAACCCAAGGACTTGCACCCAAAGAAGTGAGATCGATTACCACATAGACGCTATCTGTCTAGCACATCTCTTCTCTTGGGTGTGGATATGGGACTCCTTTAACCCAAGCGGATAGATAGCAGTAGCACCTCCGCTGCAAGTCTGATTCCCATATTAGCGCAGCTTCGTTGGCTATGTGGGCACTCTGGGGCTGTGTCGAAAGTAGTAGCACTAGGCGCCGACCGGGATGGTTGGCGTCTATTATTTTAGGTAAATAAAAATTAAAGCAGGAATTCTGCATGATCTAGAGAATAATATAAGCGTGAAACTTAATATTCCGCTGGGGGTGCTGGATACAGCTGAGAGCAGCGCAAGGCTGCAACCCTTGGAACCTGTCAAGGTAATTCTTGCGGAGGGAAGCGGTGATGCCTGGATAGAAAGTAATTTTGGAAACTGCGGCTTCACGGCTGCGGTTATTTTTTTACCATTTTTTAGGAGGGATTAATGTGAAGCGATTCAGTATCAGTGTACAGGTTGAGACAGCTATTGCCGTAGCTTTGGCAATCGTTCTCTCATACATCAAGTTTTTTCAAATGCCGCAGGGAGGATCGGTTTCTCTGCAGATGGTTCCCATTGTGCTGCTGGCAGTGAGAAGGGGACCGAAGGTAGGACTTCTGGGTGGACTGCTTTTCGGTGTTTTGAAAAGCATGCTTAATCCCAGCTTTTATGTTGATCCGGTTCAGCACATCCTGGACTACCCAGTTGCGTTTACCGTAATTGGTTTAGTGGGACTGTGGGTAAAATACGGAAAGACACGGAAAGATCTGATCGGCAACGCGGCAGCGGTCTGTTTCGTGTTCGGACTGCGCTTTCTGGTGCATGTGCTGTCGGGCAAGATCTTCTTCGGAATCTATGCGCCGGAAGGGATGAATCAGTGGTGGTACAGCTTGACCTACAACGCAGCCTATCTGCTGCCGGAAATGATTGTAACCCTGGTTGTGGTAATGTTTCTTTTAACCCGGAGGGATCTGGTTGAGGTTGACCAAGATGGAAGATAAATTCAAGCGGGCTGTGATTATCGGATCCGGGGAAGATGTACCTGGGGAAGCACCAATTATCGCAAAGGATACCCTGGTCATCGCTGCTGACGGAGGTCTGAAGCAAGCATATCAGTGGGGCTTGACCCCCGATTATCTCCTTGGTGATTTTGATTCCCTGGACCTTGGTAGAGAGCAGATTGATCTGCCGGCAGACAGGATTATTCGCTTTCCGGTAGAGAAAGATCAAACTGATCTGGAGCTGGCGGTGGATTTTGCCCTCGCCCGCGGCGTCGACGAGATTATCCTTACCGGAGCGTGGGGCGGCAGCATCAGCCACAGCTTGGGCAATCTGGAACTTTTGTATCTTTTAGCACAAAAACAGATCCAGGCTGAGATCATCACCAATTCAGCCCGCATCTATACAGTTAAGGGCGAGCTAAAGCTTGAGCTGCCAACTGATAGCCGCATCTCATTGGTACCCCTCAGTGAAACTGCAGCGGGTGTTACTACTAAGGGATTGTATTATCCGCTGCGGGATGCGGTAGTGGCTAAAGGAAGCACATGGACGATCGGTAATAAAACGGTGGAAAAATGCATACAAATAAGCTGTACATCGGGAATTCTCATAGCAGTGGTTGAATTGAAAAACCCCAGGTAATAACGCTTACCTGGGGTTTCGATCTCAATTTTAGCTAAGGGGTTAAATGACTCTCTCGATTTTGTTGCTTTTAATGCATCGAGTACAGACATAGGCACGCCGGGGAACCCCTTTAATCATCACACGGATTTTTTGAAGATTTGGTTTCCATGTGCGGCGATTCTTATTCATTGCATGACTGCGTGTGTTGCCAAATGCAGTACCTTTGTCACAAACAATACATTTTCTTGCCATAGCGTTAACCCCCTTTAACTCTTCGTTCCCTGTGCATAAAACGCCACTGTTATTCATTGTAGCACAGCGAATCTCAGTTTGCAAGCTAAAAATACTTTACAATTACACTCATAACGGATAAAATGAAGCTAGTATAAAATTGCTTTGGTAAATTTAGGGGGGATATTGTTGATGACCCAAAAGATTCAGACTGAACTCGGAACAATCAATATCAGCGAAGAGGTCATTGCTGTTATCTGCGGAGTAGCAGCCATGGAGTGTTATGGATTGGTTGGAATGGCCTCCCGCAATGTGCAGGATGGAATCACTGATCTGCTGCGCAAAGATTACTATGAGCGCGGCGTTGATGTTCAGTATATTGAAGATGATAAAGTGAGTGTTACACTTTATATTGTGGTGGAATACGGAGTGAAAATCTCTGAAGTGGCCCGCAACATCCAAGAGCGGGTCAAGTATGCTGTTGAAAACACGCTGGGACTGCAGGTAGTCAGCATTGATATTCGCGTGCAGGGTGTTAGAGTAACAGATGCGAAACGAAAGTGAGCAGGAGGATAAGAAATTGCAAGTACTAAATGGGGTAGAACTCAAAAGGATTATTACAGCGGCGGCGCAGGTGTTGGATGATCATAAAGAAGAAGTCAATGCTCTCAATGTGTTTCCAGTTCCGGATGGAGATACAGGCACTAACATGGCATTGACCTTAAAGGCTGCTGTTCGCGATTTAGATAATTTAGAAACCGATAATGTTTCTAAGGTTGCATCCACCATCGCCCGCGGTTCGCTGATGGGTGCCAGAGGCAACAGCGGTGTAATTTTATCCCAATATTTTCGTGGATTCAGCGATGGTTTAGCCAATCTCCAAACAGCGAACGGCCCTCAGCTTGCCCAAGCATTCAACCAGGCTGCTAAAACAACTTATAAAGCGGTGATGAAGCCGGTAGAAGGCACCATGCTTACTGTCGGACGCGCTGTTGCTGAAGCATGTATGGAAGCTGTTCAAAACGAGGAGTTGTCGCCGGTTGAGGTGTGGGGAATCGGTGTTGAAGCTGGTGCAAAAGCCCTAGCTAACACTCCCAACATTCTGCCGGTACTGAAAGAAGCCGGTGTAGTGGACGCTGGCGGCAAAGGCCTGCTTTTAGCGCTGGAGGGAGCGTATAAAGCGTTAATCGGCGAACTCGATTTAAAAACAGTCACGGAAAAACCAGCTGCAGCTGTTGTGCAGCCGCAGGAAGGCATTACCCGAATCGATGGGGTGCTGGTTAACAAGTACTGCACCGAGTTTATCATTAAAGGCAGCAATCTTAAGGTCGAGGAGATCAAAAAGACCCTCGAACCCCAGGGCGAATCCATGCTGGTAGTTGGCGATGAATTGGTAGTTAAGGTACACATTCACACCGACCATCCTGGAAAAGTATTGGAATACTGCAGTCAGCTTGGTGATTTGACTGAGATCGCCATCGATAATATGAAGCTTCAGAACGAAACGATAACCGAAACCGAGGACAATCACAGCAGTAATGTGGTTTCATTTCCGCTCAATAAAGTTAACTCCGCAGCTAATGCTCAGAGTGAGCCGAAACCCATCGGTATTGTGGCTGTTGTACCCGGTGACGGTTTGACGGAGATTTTTACCAGCCTTGGTGTAGACTATATCATTCACGGCGGGCAGACCATGAATCCCAGCACGGAAGAAATCGTTCGCGCTGTGGAAGAGATCAATGCCGAAACAGTGATCATTCTGCCCAACAATAAAAACGTGATTTTTTCAGCCAATCAGGCCAAAGAGCTGTGTGAGAAGAGGGTGGAAGTGATTCCTACCAAGACAATTCCCCAGGGTATTGCTGCCATGGTTGGCTTTGCAGAGCACTGCGATGCAGAAGAAAATCTCGAGTCAATGGAAGCGGAGATTGCCAATGTCCGCTCCGGTGAGATTACTTTTGCAGTTCGCTCCACTAAAGCGGGCGACTTGGATATTGAGGAACAGAATTATATCGGACTGGCTGAAGGTAAAATCGTGACAGCCGGACGTTCACTTACAGCGGTTGGACTTGAACTGCTGGAAAAACTTGTTGACGATGATTCATCCCTGATCAGCATTTATGTAGGAAATGATCAGGATATGCAGGCAGCTGAGGAGTTCAAGGCAGAAGTTGAGGCCAAATTTGACTTTTGCGAAGTGGAGCTGTACCATGGAGGTCAACCACTGTACTATTACATCATGTCAGTGGAGTAAAAAAGGGAGGTATCAGCTATGCCAAGAATCCATATTGTAACCGATAGCGGCAGTGATTTACCGAAATCGACGAAGGAACAGTACAATATTCATGTAGTCCCTTTAAGCATTCAGTTTGGCGAGGAAATCTACCGCGATGGTGTGGAGCTGAGCGCAGAGCAGTTCTATCAGCGGCTGGCCGAATCGGCCGATCTGCCCAGTACCTGCCAACCCTCTCCCGCGGATTTTGTTAAGTGTTATGAAGAGATTTCTGAACCAGGCGACGAGATTATCTCGATCCATTTAAGCAGCAAGTTAAGCGGCACTTACCAATCAGCTGTTTTGGCAACAACTATGGTTGAGGATCGCAAGATTCATTTGATTGATACCAAAGCAGCATCGATGGGGATTGGACTGGTAGTAGTAGCAGTTGCAGAAGCAGTTCAAAACGGAGCATCGGTTCAGGAAGCGGTTGAACTGGCAGAGCGGGTAATCGATGAGCTCAATGTCTACTTTGTAGTTGACACGCTGGAGTATCTGCGGCGCAACGGCCGGATTGGCGCTGCGTCAGCATTGGTTGGTTCTCTGTTGAACATCAAGCCGGTGTTAACGCTGGAAAATGGCATCGTTACTCCCTTCGATAAAGTGCGCGGCAAAGCGAAAGCTGTAAGAAAAATCTATGATCTGCTAAGCGATTACGCTAAAGCGAGACCAGGACAGAAAATCCGCATAGGGCTGTCTCATGGTAATACAATGGAGGAAGCTCAGCGGGTAATAGATAGAATTAAAGAAGAGTTTTCCAATTATGATTTAATTGTAGAACTGGTTGGACCCACTATTGGAGTGCACGCCGGACCCGGTACAGTCGCTCTGATGTGGTATTCAATGTAAGATTAGACCCCTGGGGAAACCTAGGGGTTTTGGCTGTAATGGAGGTGGGCAATGTTAACACATCCAATCACGGTATTACCAGGAGTAGGTAAAGCCAAGGCCAAACTGGCAGCCAAGTTGAATCTCGAAACGATTGCCGATGTGCTCCACAGTTATCCCCGCACTTATAAGGATTTCACAAAAGTAATCAGCCCAGACCAGGCGGAAATCGGCAGCGAAGGCTTGTTTTACGGCCGGCTGATCGATCTTAATGAGCGAGAGGTGCGCAGCAGGCGCCGCTTAATTCAAGCCCGGCTGCTAGGCAGCCACAAAGCTCTAACATTAAGCTGGTTCACGGTGCCATACCGCCGCGGCCCAAGCTACCAGTATCAGCAGCTCGCTAGGGTAGGCGAACTGTGGGTATATGGACAGGTAAAACAGGGCTTCTATGGTCCGGAGATAGCCAGCGGCGAGTATTATACCTCGCGGCCTAAACACTTAGGCTTAGTTCCCGTCTATCCGCTGGTCGCCGGCATCACTAACCGGATGCGGTTGGAGTGGATTGAGTTCGCCCTAAAATACTTGGATCAGGTGGAAGAGTGCCTCCCTGCTCATCTTTTCGATCAGTTTATGGGCCGAAAGCAGGCGGTGCGAGCCATTCATTTTCCCAAGAATGATGCCGAGCTGGCTCAAGCTAGGAAGCGGCTTATTTTTGAAGAGTTTTTCCTGTTTCACCTTAGTTTGGGGGCCGGCAGCCAGATCAAGGAATCGATTGCCCATAAACCTGATGGGAAGTTAACTCAAGCGTTTTTAGCCGGGCTTCCTTTTGAGCTTACTCCCGGGCAGATGCGGGCAATCAGAGATGTGCGGGAGGATATGGAATCGAAGCTGCAGATGCGCCGGTTAATTCAAGGCGATGTGGGCTCCGGAAAAACAGTAATTGCTCAGTATGCCACCTTAAAAGCAGTTGATTCCTGCGGCCAAGCAGCAATCATGGTACCGACCGAGATTTTGGCTCGGCAGATGTTTGAGCGGATGGAAGCTGCCTTTCGGCCGCTTGGTGTCAAGATTGCGCTTTTGATCGGCAAAACCACTGCCAAGCAGCGGGAGCAGATTCTGGAGGACTTAGCATCGGGAGAGCTTGCGGTGGTCGTGGGCACCCATGCGCTGATCACTGATGAAGTCAAGTTTGCTAATTTAACCCTCGCTGTTATTGATGAGCAGCACCGCTTTGGTGTGCGCCAGCGGACTGCGTTAAGCGAGAAGGGCAGCGCTGATCTGTTGGTGATGAGCGCAACACCCATTCCGCGATCATTGGCACTGACTCTCTATGGAGATTTAAACACTACGATTATTCGTGATCTGCCCAAAGGCAGAAAGCCAATAGATACACGGTTAATTCATCCTAATCAGCGGGATGATGTCTACCGCTTTGTAGTTAAAAGAGTTAAAGCGGGCGAGCAGGCCTTTGTAGTCTTTCCTTTAGTTGAAGAGTCGGACAAGCTCGATGTGCGGGCAGCGATTCAGGAGATGGAAATGCTGACTCAACACCAATTGGCTGAAGTGCGTGTAGGACTCGTCCATGGCCAGATGGGAAAAGCTAAAGATGAAGTGATGCAGGACTTTTACGAAAAAAAGCTCGATGTGCTGATTTCCACAACGGTGATCGAAGTTGGCATGAATGTGCCTTCAGCCACAGTAATGGTTATAGAAAATGCTGACCGGTTCGGCCTGGCACAGCTGCACCAGCTGCGGGGGAGAGTCGGCCGGGCGGACCAGCAGGCCTACTGCTTCCTCATTGCTGATCCGAAAACCGATCATGCCAAACAGCGCTTGGATATTATCAGGCATACAAATGATGGTCTTAAAATCGCGGAAGAGGATCTAAAACTGCGGGGTCCCGGTGATCTGCTGGGAACCAGGCAGTCAGGGGAGCCCTGGTTTAAGCTTGCCGACATCGTCCGGGATCAGCCTCTGCTTGAGCTTGCCGCCCGGGAAGCTCGCAAGCTCGTTTTGGCAGATCCAGATTTGGACAACCATCCGATTCTGGCTGCAGAAGTTAAAAGGCAGCAGCCGTAACAGCTGCTGCCTATGGGAGAGGAGAAACCGGAGGAAGAATAGAACCAAATCAATGGTTGCACTTCCTGTGCCTTTTGGGGAGGGCCAATCTCTTCACTGCTATTATGTGGCAGAATGTCCATCAAATATTCAAAAATCACTGCGGTATTTTTTTCCAGTTTTAGGAGGAATGAATGTGCGGGTAATCTCCGGCAGTGCCCGGGGCCAAAAACTAAAGAGTGTGCCCGGTGTCACTACTAGACCAACCACTGATCGCGTCAAAGAGAATCTCTTTAATATTCTCGGCAGTCGGGTGATCGATGCCGTGTTTTTAGATTTGTTTGCCGGAAATGGCGGGATGGGGATTGAAGCTTTAAGTCGAGGAGCAAAACTAGCTGTCTTTATTGATAAAAGCCGCGCCTGCACGAAAATGATCAGGACAAATCTTGAGGAAGTAGGTTTTGTCGATCGAGCGCGAGTGTATACCAATGATGCCCTGAAAGCAGCGGCTGTTTTAGGCAGGCAGGGTGCAAAGTTTGATCTTATTTATGTCGATCCGCCTTATCAAACTGGCTTAGTCGCAAAATCTTTAGCTGCTATCAGCCAATTCAGCCTGCTGGCAGAAGATGGATTAGTGATCGCTGAATATGGAAAGAAAGAGGAAATTGCTCAATTTGCGTTGAACTTAGTTCGAGTAAGAGAAGAAAAATATGGAGACACAGTTTTAGGATTTTATCGCAGCAAGGGGGATTAGTGTGAGAATTAGCGTATGTCCCGGCAGCTTTGATCCGGTTACATATGGACATATAGACATCATCGAGCGGGCGTCCGAGTTGTTTGAGCATGTGTATGTGGCAGTACTTCAGAACCGCGGTAAAACAGCCTGCTTTACCACCGAAGAACGCCTGGAAATGCTGGCAGAATCAGTGAAACATTTAACTAATGTTTCGGTAGAAAGTTTTGATGGTTTGGTAGTGGACTACGCGCGGAAAAAAAAGGCGCTGGCGATTGTGCGGGGGTTAAGGGCTGTCACAGATTTTGAATACGAGTTTAAGCTGGCCGCTATGAACCGCAACCTTGCCCCAGAAATCGAGACCGTATTCATGATGACCAGCAGCCAGTACTCGTTCTTAAGTTCTTCAGCTGTTAAGGAAGTTGCCAGCTTTGGCGGCGATGTTTCCCAGTGGGTTTCGCCGGCTGTTGCTGAACGCTTATATGCCAAGTACGAAATCAGTGGAAAGGAGTAGGCTGAATTGAACAGGATCAATTTGATTATTCTCCTCGACAAATTAGAAGACATTATTGACAATGCTCCTGAAATTCCTTTGACCGGGCGGGTGCTATTAGACTCGGATGAACTGCTGGAATTAATTGAAAAAATCCGCAACGCTGTACCCGAAGAGGTTAAGCGGGCGGAAATGGTTTCCACAGAAAAGGATCGCGTAATTTCCGAAGGACAGCAGCGGGCAGAGCGAATTATTGCCCAAGCTAAGGAGCAGGCGGCGCGGATGCTGAAAGAAAGTGAGATTTACCGTCAAGCCCAGCAGGAAGCAAAACAGATTCTAGCGGAAGCGCATCAGCGGGCTCAGGAGCTGATTAAAGGCTCAGAAGAATACGCCTTTAATGTCCTTTCAGAGCTCCATGAAACCCTGGATAAGACTATCAAAGTTGTAGCTAGGGGTCAGGAAGAACTGCAGAAAGATAATCGGAATACTGCTGCCGCCGCAGCTGAGTAAGTTAGGATTTTGGTCCAATCCACACAAAGATAATGCGGTTGATTAAGCAGAAAACCACTGCAGTTAGAAACAGCAGGATACCGACTGCCACAGCCATTTTAGCCGACACGGCCAAGATGGCAGTAAAGGATGGTTGGGCAGCTGCGTAGACTGCAGATGCTGGAGCAGAAAGTTTAAAACGGCTCCAGATGCTGGTCAGCGGTGGATAAACAAGGGCTGCTGTTATCCCTGCGCACAAAGCGTGAAGTACACGAGCAGTAATATATGGTTTCATTCTGATATCTGTGCCGTGGATCATGGCAGCTACTTGTGCATGGACCGAAAGGCCGCTCCAGGCAAGCACTGCGCTGACAGCGGTTACCATCTGCCGGATTGGTGCTCCGCTTTTACTGATTGCTAAAGCGCCGATGTCAATTTCCAAGACTCCGGCGATCACCGCTGCGGTAAGCTCGCGGCTGATCCTAAACCAGGATAGGATGGGGGCGAGCAGATCCGCGGCTAGAGGTGTAATGCCGGTTAGCACTAAGATGCGCGATAAAACTGAAAATGCTGTGATACAGCCGCCAATAAAAAGCAGTGAGGTAAAAGCTCCCGATACTGCCTCGTAAAACATAACGCCAAATGGCCGGCTGTTTTTTCTGCGTGCCTCGACCAGAGCCTGCACAGCTTTGGAAAGAGGTTTTTTTGTTGTTTTTTCGAGTTTAACCGGTTCGCGGCTCCCGTAAAAACGCATTAAAATCCCCACCATAAAGGCCGAGAGGTAGTGGGCGGTAAATAAAACTGCGGCTAAATCGGGGCGTCCGAACATGCCCACACTCACCGCTCCGGCAATAAAGAGGGGGCCGGCTGTGTTAGCAAAGCAAAGCAGCCGCTCTGCTTCAATTTGGGTGCAGAGTTCCTCCCGGCGCAGCTCAGCGGTAATCTTAGCTCCCATTGGATATCCTGAAGCTAACCCTAAAGCCACCGCAAAGGCACTAGCACCCGGTATGCGGAACAGGGGGCGCATCACCGGTTCCAGTAAAGCCCCGATAAACTGCACAACTCCCCATTCCATCAGAAGCCTGGCCATAACCATGAAGGGGAGCAGGGCAGGCAGAACCACTTCAAGCCACAATTTCAAGCCTTCCAGTGATGCCGCAAAAGCTTCCTGGGGGAAAATCACCAGGGCAGCTGCCAGCAGAAACCCGATCAAAGCTGTTAAATAGATGCGGCTCATTCCAGTCCCTCCCTAGTCTGTCTATACCAATACATATTGACTAAATTATCGTTTTATGCCGATGCTGTTTTTACTTGATTTTTCCTTTAGCAGGTGGTAGTATAAGCATAAGACGAGAATGAGACTCGTTCTCAATCTAATGTAGATAAAGGAAATTAACAGCAGCGGTTAGGTAGGTGCACTATGAAAAACAGTTATCTTTTGATAATCCTGGTACTTTTAGCAGCAGCGTCAGTAATGATCGGAGCAGCAGATTTCATAAGCGGCGAAATCAATATTATCCTGTTAAGCCGCATTCCCCGAGTGGTTGCGATTATTATCGCCGGGATGGGAATGAGTATTGCCGGGGTGATTATGCAGCAGTTAAGCCGCAATAAGTTCGTGGCCCCGACCACTGCTACCACTGTTGATGCCGCTAAATTTGGAGTTTTACTAGCACTGATCTTATTTCCTGGATCAGGTTCACTGGTAAAAATGCTGATCGCGTTTGCCGCAGCCCTCCTTGGAACACTGCTGTTTATGGGGATTATGAGAAACCTCAAGCAGAAGAACATTATTTTTGTTCCGCTGATTGGGATCATGTTGGGCGGCGTTATCGATGCGATCACTACCGTGATCGCGTACCGCTATGAGCTGGTCCAGAATATCTCAACCTGGATGATGGGTAATTTCTCAATGATTATCAAAGGCCGTTACGAGCTGCTGTACTTAAGCATTCCGCTGTTAATTGTGGCATATTTATATGCGCAGCACTTTACCATTGCGGGTATGGGAGAGGATTTTGCCACAAACCTTGCCTTAAACTACAACCGCATTGTCAATACCGGTGTGACGATCGTGGCTCTGATTACAGCTTTAGTGATTATCACTGTGGGCCGAATCCCATTTTTAGGACTGGTTGTTCCCAATATTGTTGGACTTTACAAAGGTGATAATCTGCGCAACACCATTATCACAACAGCTCTGTTCGGTGCGGTTTTTCTTTTGGTCTGCGACATTTTCAGCCGCATCATCATCTTCCCTTATGAAATTCCCATCGGTCTAACCGTCGGGGTAGTGGGAAGCATCATGTTCTTGTATTTAGTGGTGCGGAGGAGAGAGCAATGAGTAATAAACGTCGACTTTTACTGCTGGGATTGATCGCTGCGGTCACCATCATCCTGTACCTTTCCATTGGTTTAAATGCCCGCAACTGGGATTACGCTTTATCAAGGCGGTTGCCCCGAATTCTTGCCATTGTGACTACGGGTGCTGCTATCGCCGTATCCACAACTATCTTCCAAACCATCACCCACAATCGGATCTTGACGCCAAGTGTGATGGGACTAGATTCACTGTACATGCTGTGGCAGACAGTAATTGTGTTCTTTTTTGGTTCCGGAAGTGTTTTGGTCCGCAATGTCAATCTCAATTTTGTGATTACCGCAGTCCTGATGGTTGGATTTACCCTGGTAATCTTCAAGTTTTTGCTGCGGCGCGAAGCAGGCAATGTGTTTTTCCTGCTGTTAATCGGATTAATCGTCGGGACACTGTTTCAAAGCCTCTCGTCATTTATGCAGATGATTATTGATCCGAATGAGTTTACAGTGCTGCAGGGAAGGATGTTTGCCAGCTTTAACAGCGTAAATGTCAATGTTTTGACCATCGCTGTGATCAGCTGCGGCGCTGTCTTGGTAGCGAGCATCCGCTATTTTCCCATTCTTGATGTATTAGCGTTAGGCCGCGAACAGGCTATCAATCTGGGGGTGGCTTATGACAAAGCAGTCTGGCGGCTGCTGATTATGGTCATAATTTTGGTCTCGACGGCTACCTCGCTGGTTGGACCAATTACCTTTTTGGGTCTGTTGGTTGTAAATTTAGCCTGGCAGCTGTTAGCAACCTACCGCCACCGCACGATTATCTGGGGAGCATTCCTTCTAAGCATCATCACCTTAGTGGGCGGACAGCTGGTAGTAGAGCATGTTTTGAATTTTGCCGTGCCGATCAGCACTTTAATCAATTTAATCGGCGGCATTTACTTTATCAGATTACTAGTAAAGGAGAAGTAGACTGTGATCGAGATCCGCAATGTTACCAAAAGCTATGGAGATTTAAAAGTAGTCGATGAAGTCTGCATCAGGATTCCTAAAGGTAAAATTACTTCCTTAATTGGGCCTAACGGCGCCGGGAAAAGTACCTTACTGTCGATTATCAGCAGGCTGATATCTAAAGATGATGGTGAGGTGTATATCGATCAGAAGGAACTGAGCGATTGGGATAATAGGGAGCTGGCGAAGAAAATCTCCATTCTCAAGCAGGCTAATCACACCGATCTGCGCTTAACCATTCGTGAACTGGTAAGCTTCGGACGCTTCCCGCACTGCCGCGGCAATTTGACTAAAGCAGACTGGGAGCAGGTGGATCAGGCAATTGAGTATATGGGCCTGGCAGATATCCAGCATAAGTATCTCCACCAGTTAAGCGGCGGCCAGCAGCAGCGAGCTTATATTGCCATGGTAATAGCCCAGGATACCGAGTATATCCTCTTGGACGAACCTTTAAACAACCTGGATATGAAGCACTCGGTGGAAATTATGAAAATGCTCCGCAGATTGGTGGCAGAGCTCGGCAAAACAGTCATTATCGTCATCCATGATATTAACTTTGCCTCCTGCTATTCTGACTATATTATTGCCATGAACGATGGTGTGGTGGTCAAAGTTGGCACCGCAAATGAGATCATCGATCAATCTCTTTTGACAGACATCTATGATCTTGATTTTCACATTGAAACTGTTAACAACAACCGCATCTGCATCTATTACTAAAAAAGTTATGGGGTGAATCTAATGCAAACAAAAAATAGAGTGGTACGCATGATCTTTGGTGTAGTATTTGCGCTGGTATTGGCGGCAGCAAGCTCGCCGGTGCTGGCAAAGGTAGAAGTCAAACATGAACTTGGGACAGCAGTCGTGGCGAAAAATCCTCAGACAGTTGTAGTTTTCGATTATGCAGCTCTTGATTCTTTAGATAATATGGGGATCGAAATTACTGGTCTGCCCAAAGCAAGTATTCCGGAGTACCTCTCCAAATTCAACGATAAAAAATATGTTGATGTAGGCACTCTTTTTGAACCAAACTTTGAAAAAATTTATGAGCTGAGACCGGATGTGATCTTTATCAGCACCCGCCAAGCCGAAGTGTATCCGGAACTAGCTCGGATTGCTCCAACTGTGTACCTAACCATTGATACTTCCGATTTCTTAGGCTCCTTTGCCGCTAACCTGCGGATCTTGGGCGAGATTTTCGAGCAGACAGAGTTTATCGAAGCAGAAATTGCAGGTATTGAGGAGGAGTTTGCTGCAGTAAATGCCAAGATCCAAGAGCTTGGAGCAAAGGGCCTTCTGATTATGGCTAATGACGGTGCTTTAAGCGCCTATGGACCTAACTCGCGCTTTGGTGTGCTCCATAAGGAATTTGGCTTCCCGCCAGCGGATCCGAATATTGAAGTTGCCAATCACGGGCAAAACATCTCCTTTGAGTATCTCGCCAGGATTAACCCTGATTACTTGTTTGTAATCGACCGGGCAGCCACTGTGGGCGGCAGCATTTCTGCTCAGCAGGTTTTAAACAACGATATTGTTAAATCTTTAAACGCTTATAAATCTGATCGGATCATTTACCTGACCTCCCAAGTTTGGTATGTAGCCTCCGGCGGATTAACCGGAACCAAGATCATGATTGAAGATATCAAGCAGGTATTTAAATAAAACACTGATAAAAACCGACCGGGAGCAGGAATTTACTTCTAACTGGCAAATATAATGATTTGAGTTTTGGTTAGTATCCCCTTGACGGAGAAATAATGAGGATATGGGCGCATTTGACTTGACAGTCAGAGCCAATCTTTGTATAATTTATGAGGTGAACAGCATGCAGATTAAGATTTCTGCTCTCAGTAAGGTCGGCAGTATGCTGACTTTTGAGGAAGTCGTTCCTGCTGAAAGTTTTCCGGATTTAATCCAGCTGGGTGAGTTTCATTCTCCCCTCGATATTCAAGTTACAGTAGTGAAGACTGAGTCCGGCTTTCTGGTATACGGGAGCGCTTCTGGCGATGTAACGCTGAGATGCTCTCGGTGTTTAGAGCCATTCGTATATCATGTTGAAGCAGAGTTTGATGATGAATTTGTACCCCAGTCAAGCATAAACAGCGAGCCTGAGTTTGCTGACCTGGGAGACGAAGTATCCACATATCAAGGTGATTATATCGACATTAAAGAGCTGATTACCGAATCGGTTCTCCTTGATGTACCAATGAAAGTCGTGTGCCGCGAAGACTGCAAAGGAATTTGTCCTGACTGCGGTCAAGCATTAAATGAAAAGACATGTCAGTGTAATCCACATAAGCCAGATCCTCGCTTGGCTGTATTAGCTGACTTGTTTAAGGAATAATAGCATGAGAGGAGGATGCAGCAATGGCAGTACCAAAGAGAAAGGTTTCGAAAAGAAGGGGTCGCAATCGCCGTGCCCACTGGAAGGTCAATCTTGTTAACAGCGTCGAATGTCCTCAATGTCATGAGCCCAGATTACCACATCGCGTATGCTCCAACTGCGGGTATTATAAAGGCCGTCAGGTTGTGGAAGTTAAAGCTGAGTAGTTTTTAACAGTGATAGAGAGAAATCTCTATCATTTTTTTTTGCCTTGGACTTTACAAACATCCTCTTTTTGGATATACTGATACTTGCTTAGTACCAGGTATTATTAGGAGGTCATGATAATGACATCCAATCGAGAACAGCGTCGCAGGCAGCTGCAGACTTTACTCAGCCAAGAACCATTTTTGACTGACCGCCAGATCGCAGAGCGGTTGGATGTCAGCGTTGCCACAGTCCGCTTGGATCGGATGGCTTTGGGAATTCCAGAGCTGAGGGAAAGAATCAAGACAGTAGCTAAGAAAAATTATTCCAAGGTGCGTGCCATGGAAGGGCACGAGGTGATCGGCGAGCTGATCGATCTCCACATCGGACAGCAGGCAATTTCGCTGTTGACTACGACCCAAGATATGACATTTAAGCGCACTGATATTCTCAGGGGCCATTACTTGTTTGCCCAGGCAAATTCTCTGGCAGTAGCACTGGTGGATGCAGAAGTCGCTTTAACTGCAGCGGCGAAAATTAACTATCTGCATCCGGTTCGCAGCGGGGAGCGGGTTGTGGCAAAAGCGGAGTTGATAAAAAAACAGGGTTCTCGGCACACTATAAGCGTTGACAGCCGGGTAAATCAGCGGGTTGTCTTTCGCGGTGAGTTTGAAATTGCTGCCTTGGACAATAAGGAGAGTGATTCCAATTAAGATTGCGGTGGATGGATTTGGCGGAGATTATGCTCCCGAACAGATTGTGATGGGATGTCTTCAGGCAGCCAGCATGGATGGGATACCCATTCTGCTCACGGGGGATGAAAAAGTGCTGGCTCCAATGATCGCCGGCAAACCCGGCAGCGAGCTGATTGAGATCGTCCACGCTTCTGAACAGATCGGCATGGATGAGTCGCCGGTAGAAGCAGTGCGGACGAAAAAAGACGCATCCATCAATGTGGCTGCCCGCCTGGTGAAGCAGGGTGATGCGGTAGGAATGGTAAGCGCAGGCAACACAGGCGCCTGCATGGCAGCAGCTTTATTCGGTATCGGCAGAATCAAAGGGATTGAGCGTCCAGCAATTACTTCGCTGATGCCAACCGTGAAAGGTGTCTGCTTGATGGTAGATGTGGGAGCCAATGTTGACTGCCGACCGAGCCAATTGGTGCAGTTTGCCCACATGGGCGCAATTTACGCCGAACGAGTATTAGGCAGAACACGGCCGAAAGTGGGACTGCTCAATGTAGGGGAAGAGCCGTCCAAGGGCAATGAGGCCGCGCAAAAAACCTATGCAGAACTGATCGAAGATGGGAATATAAATTTTATCGGTAATATTGAGGGCCGCGATATTCCCACCGGAGAAGTGGATGTTGTTGTCTGCGATGGATTTGTAGGCAATATCGTGCTGAAATTTGCAGAAGGACTGGGAACGGGACTGTTCAGCATGCTCAAAGATGAGCTGACCGCTTCCTTACCGCGCAAGCTGGCAGCTTTAGTTCTCAAACCCGGTTTTGCTAATATCAAGAAGAAAATGGATTATACTGAGTACGGCGGAGCCCCACTCTTGGGTGTAAAAGGGGCTGTGATTGTCGCCCACGGCAGCTCCAATCAGAAAGCAATCCGCAATGCCATCCGGGTGGCAAGAGAAGCTGCAGAAAACCAGGTAGTAGAAGCGATCGCTGAAAGGATGGGAAGGTGACACAAGTGCGTCCGGATGTCGGCATCTATGGTTTGGGCAGGGCAGTACCCAAGCGCATCTTAACGAATCAAGATTTGGAAGCAATGGTTGATACCAGTGATGAATGGATTACTACCCGCACCGGAATAAAACAGCGCTGCATTGCCGATCCGGAGATTGCCGCTTCAGATTTAGGCTGGGAAGCCGCGGTGCAGGCGCTCCAGGCAGCTGAAGTTGCTCCTGATGAGCTTGACCTGATTATTGTGGCAACTACAACACCGGATATGGCTTTTCCATCGACCGCCTGCTTAATCCAGGAGCGCCTCAAGGCGAAACGGGCCGCCGCTTTCGATCTGGCAGCAGCCTGTTCGGGATTTGTCTATGGATTAGAAATAGGACGCTCAATGGTTAAAGCAGGGTATCAAAAAGTGCTGGTCATCGGGGTAGATCTCCTCAGCCGCTTGCTTGATTACACCGATCGTTCCACCTGTGTGCTGTTTGGCGACGGAGCGGGGGCCGCTGTTTTAGGTCCCACATCAGCGGGGTACGGTATTTTAGCTTCTGAAATCGGAGCTGATGGTTCTGGTGCCAAAATGCTCCATGTTGATGAATACGTGAAAATGTCCGGCCGAGAAGTTTTCAAGTTTGCTGTTAAAGTGATTGTCGATTCCACTAAGCGGGTTGCGAAGCAGGCCGCCATCGATATCTCTGATATCAGCTGGTTTGTGCCTCATCAGGCAAATATCCGGATTATTAACGCTGCAGCAGAGCGCTTGCACATTGATTCGGAACGAATCTTTGTCAATGTGGATAGATACGGCAACACATCAGCTGCCAGCATACCCATTGCCCTGACAGAACTTGCTGAGTCAGGCAGGCTGCGGAACGGAGATTTAGTGTTATTGGTTGGATTTGGCGCAGGATTAACCTGGGGTTCAACAATCCTGCGGTGGGGAGGATTAATTACATGATTGCTTGCGCATTCCCCGGCCAGGGGGTACAAAAAGTCGGTATGGTCTCGGATCTGTATGCGTCCCAGCGCCGTTATTTCGAAACAGCCAGTGAAATATTAGGCTATGATCTTTTGCAGCTGTGCCAAGAAGGTCCACAGGAAAAGCTGTCCAGCACCCAGTTTGCACAGCCGGCAGTAATGGTAGCCTGCATTGCTTCCTGGTCAGAATATATTATGACGGCAACTCCTTCAATCTTACTCGGCCACAGCCTCGGGCTGGTCACAGCGTTTATTGCTGCCGGGGCGGTAGAGTTCAGTGATGGGGTAAGAATTGTCGCGAGAAGAGGAGAGCTGATGCATGATGCTCCAGTTCCGGGGCAGATGACAGCGATTCTCGGTTTAGAACTGGATGCTGTCCAAGAAATTGTGGAAGAAGCTGGAAGTAGGGGTACCGTTGCTGTCGCCAACTACAACTGTCCAGGCCAGTTTGTGCTGAGCGGTGAAACAGGGGCGGTTGAGTACGCGGGCGAACTAGCCCTGAAAAAGGGAGCTAAGCGGGCAGTTAAACTCGATGTCAGCGGACCTTTTCATTCCAGCTTGATGCAGGGACCGGCTGAGCACTTCGAAAGATTCTTAGAGCAGTTTAGATTTGCTGATCCGAAATATCCGGTGATAAGTAATATTAACAGCCGCTTGATTACTAGCGCGGAACAGGTTAAAATGGAACTGGTTGCTCAGCTTACTAACCCAGTAGACTGGATCGGCAATATTCAAGCTTTAGAACAGCTGGGGGGAACTCAGCTGGTAGAGATAGGTCCGGGCAGTGTGCTTACCGGTTTAACTAAGAGGATTACTAAAAATCTGGAACTGATCTCGTTTGCCTAGGAGTGGTAAAGATGAGCGAAACTAAAAAAACCGCAATTGTTACCGGTGCAACCCGAGGGATTGGCAGAGCCATTGCCTTTAAGCTTTTGGAAGCGGGTATGAATGTTGCTGTGTGCGGACGCAGTGAGGCCCAGCTTGCTGAGTTTGATCATCCGCAGGTTCTTCCGGTTAAAGCCGATATCAGCTCAGTAGAAGATGTTAACAATTTGGTTAAGCAGACGCTGGAGCATTTTGGCAGAATTGATGTGCTGATCAATAATGCCGGAATTACCAGGGACGGCCTTTTGATGCGGATGAGCGATGAGGATTGGGATGATGTAATCCAAGTGAATCTCTCCGGCACGTTTTATCTGTGCCGGGCAGTGATCCGCCATATGCTCAAGCAGCGGTCCGGACGAATTGTCAACATCTCATCAATTGTAGGTGTTGCCGGCAATCCCGGTCAGGCCAATTACGCTGCTGCTAAGGCTGGTATCATTGGATTGACTAAATCTTTGGCTAAAGAAGTTGCCTCAAGGCAGATACTAGTAAATGCTGTCGCTCCTGGGTATATTGATACTGAAATGACCCGTGTGTTAAGCGACAAGCAGAAAGAAGAAGTCACCAGGCTGATACCCCTGGGTAGAGTCGGTGATGTGTCAGATGTTGCGGAATTAGTTTATTTTTTAGTTTCTGATGCTAACCAATACATTACAGGTCAAGTCATCCATGTTGATGGCGGCCTAGTAATATAAACAGTGTTTATGAGGAGGTGACTGGAATGGAAATTTTCGATCGCGTAAGAGATATCCTGGTTGAACAGCTTGGTGTTAAACCTGAGGATGTTACCATGGATGCGTCTTTTCAAGATGACTTAGGCGCTGACTCTTTGGATGTTGTTGAGCTGGTTATGGCCTTTGAAGAGGAATTCGACCTCAGCATTCCGGATGAGGATGCAGTTAGCATCAGTACTGTAGCGGATGCTGTGGAGTATATAAAAGCTCAAGTTAATTAATTTCAAACTGATTTTTGAGACCCCTAGTTAAGCTAGGGTCTCATTTTTCATATAGTGAGGTGGAAGTATGACTCGCAGAGTTGTTGTCACCGGAATCGGAGTGATCTCGCCTTTGGGTCCAAAGGATGCCCTTTGGGACAATCTCATTAACGGCGTCAGCGGTGTAGGCCGAATCACACATTTTGACGCCTCAGAGTATCCGGTCCAGATAGCTGCTGAAGTAAAAGACTTTGACCCTAGTGAATACATGGATTACAAAGCGGCTCGCCGCATGGATCTGTTCTGCCAGTACGCAGTAGCAGCAGCAGTGCAGAGCCTGGCGGATGCAGACTTGGAGATAACAGAGCAGAACGCCCATCGAATCGGAGTTCTGATTGGGTCGGGAATCGGTGGAATTAATACTATTGAAAACCAACTGCATGTCTTAAAAGAAAAGGGCGTTGGCCGGGTCAGTCCGTTTCTGGTGCCAATGCTGATTCCCGATATGGCAAGCGGTCAGACAGCAATCATTACCGGCGCTAAGGGGCCGAACTCCTGCACTGTCACTGCCTGCGCATCCGGAACCCATTCCATCGGCGATGCCTTTCGGATTATTGAGCGGGGCAACGCAGATGTGATGCTGGCAGGAGGAGCTGAAGCTGGAATTACCCCTCTGGCCATGGCCGGATTTATCGCTGCTAGAGCCCTGTCCAGCCGCAACGATGATCCGGAGAGCGCAAGCCGGCCGTTTGATTTAAACCGCGATGGATTTGTGATGGGCGAAGGCGCAAGTGTGCTGGTATTAGAAGAATTAGAGCACGCCAAGGCTCGAGGAGCGCGGATTTACTGCGAACTTGTCGGTTACGGCGCGAGTGGTGATGCATATCATATTACTTCGCCGGCTCCGGAGCATGAAGGTGCCCAGCGGGCTATGAAGGAAGCGCTGGCAGATGCGGGTCTTTCTCCTGAGGATGTCAGCTACATCAACGCCCACGGCACCAGCACTAAATATAACGACTACTATGAAACTGCGGCAATTAAGCGGGTTTTTGGAGAGAGGGCAAAAGAGATTCCCGTCAGCTCTACCAAATCCCTGACCGGGCATCTGCTCGGAGCTTCAGGCGCCTTAGAAGCAGCGATCTGCGCTCTGGCGCTGACCCATCAGCTTATTCCGGGCACCTACAACTATCAAGAGCCGGATCCGGACTGTGATTTAGATTATGTCCCGAACCAGGCGCGGGAAGCCAGCATTGAGATAGCGATGAGCAACTCCTTTGGTTTTGGCGGACATAATGCAGTACTAATTATGAAACGGTGGGTTGATTAGATGCGCGGTGAGCAGAAGTTATCTGAGTTAGAGCAGAAGTTGAAGTATAGATTTAGAAATAGGGAGCTTTTAGAGCTGGCCTTAACCCATAAATCTTATAAGGGATCAGACAGGGGCAATAATGAGCGTCTTGAGTTTTTGGGAGATGCAGTGCTGCAGATTGTGGTCAGCGAATACCTGTATAAAGAATATCCGGATCTGGCTGAAGGTAAGCTTGCAAAACTGCGGGCAGTTTTAGTCAGTCAGCCGACTTTGGCTGAGCATGCTCGGGAGCTGGGTTTAAACAGGTACCTTAAGGTGGGGAAGGGCGAAGTAAGGTCTGGAGCGCGCGAGCGCGATTCGCTGCTCTGCGATGTGTACGAAGCAGTAATTGGTGCTGTTTACTTGGATTCTGGATCAGACCTGGAAACAATGAGGCCGATTATCCTCAGCCATCTTCCGGAATTGGACAAGTCGCAGCTGCCAATTATTGATGCTAAGAGCACACTTCAGGAGCATCTCCAGCAGACCAGCCAGGTTTTACCCACCTATCATTTGGCAGAAGAGCATGGTCCGGATCATGATAAGAAATTTGTAATCGAGGTCTTATTTAAGAACAAGGTTTTAGGCAAAGGAGTAGGCAGTACAAAAAAAGAAGCTGCTCAAAACGCAGCTCGCGAAGCATTGATGAAATTAGAACTTCAGGACTGAGGGTAGTTCCGCCACTGCTGAATTATCCCGCCGATAATGTCAAAATCCTTGCGGCAGAGCGGCTCAAGCGAGTTGATGTCAATCAGGTTTTTCTGATCATCGCAGCGGGCGATGAAGTGCGAACGGCCCTTTTTCAAAAGTACCCATCCTGCTTGGGAAGGCTCTGCTTCCGAGTTGACAATTATCATGTCGCCTTTTAAATACCAGGGTGCAAAGTCGTTAGATTCAACCGTCACTGCAAATAAGCCCCGGGGATTGGGCGTGTCGTAAAACAGATAAACCCAGTTATGGGTATTATCTGTTTTTTTTGGGTTCCACTGTTTAACTGGAATTTTAATTAAGAACTTAGTCTCACCATTTTGAATGACGCCGAGACCCTCTAAGGTTTCGGCTTGATCCTTTAAAATGGCCTGTTTAAAATCACCGATTCCCTGAAAATTAGCTTTGCCCAACCAGTAATAAACCGATTTATTATCAGCGAATTTAAGACGATCAGCTATTTCCCTAACAGTGATATTTGGATTTTCCCGAACCAAGTATGCCATGTATGCCAAGGTTTCATTAAGCTGCAAGCTGATTCCCACCCATCTTAGAAACATCCACGAATATACTGTTAGTTTATAATCCCGGCTCGAAAAACCTTTACACAATACATGGATATATCTGCGGTTTTGGCAAATTAGAGGCGGTTTTATCCATGGTTTATGGTTCGATTTAGGGGGAAATCTTAGTCTAAAAAGCATATCGCCTGTTTTTCCTCATATAGATAGTAGTGGAAAGACATGCCATTACAGTCTGGGGAGGAACATGAATGGCTGAGACTTCTCGTTCTGAAGCTAATCAAAAGAAGGATTACCAGCTGATCACCCGCATTCGCGTAGGGGATGAGCATGCAAAGGAAGAGCTGGTGCTCAAGTATGTGCCGATGGTTAAGCATATCGTTCGCAATTACTATGCTAGTTTTCTGGATTTCGATGATTTAATGCAGGAAGGTATTATCGGGCTGTTGAATGCTATAGAGGAATATAAACCGGAGCAGTACAATGTCAAATTCAGCTCTTTTGCCTACATCTGCATTATCCGTAAGATTTACAATGTAATTAAGCAGACGACCGGCAATAAACACAAAGCGTTAAATGATGCCCTTTCTCTCCAATCCCAACTCGGCATCGATGATAACCGGATCATGCAGGATTTGGTGATTAATCAAAACTCCACAGTCGATCCCCAGCAGCTGATCGAAGACAAGATTATCAATCAGCACTTAGATCAACTGTTAAGCAATCATCTGTCACTGCTGGAGTACTCGGTAATTATGATGCTGCTCAAAGGATACACCTGCGGTGAAATTGAAAACGAGATCGGTGTTGGGTCAAAAGTCGTGGATAACGCCCGCACCAGAGTAAAAGCTAAGCTGCGGCGGCTAATTCGAGAGTATGGTTCGCTGTTAAGTCCGAGGGTGCCGACCACTGTGCGCAAAAGAGAGGATCTGTACTTAAAACTGGGGGGCTGATTCCTCCAGTTTTATCAAATTATGAGCTTTTTATGATACAATACTTACAGTACTACTACCGCCCTGGAGGTCATTATGCGCTTAAAAAGGTTAGAGCTAGTGGGTTTTAAATCATTTGCCAATAGAGTCAAGCTAGAATTTGACGATGGAATTACCGCCATTGTCGGCCCGAACGGCAGCGGCAAGAGTAACATCGCCGATGCTGTGCGCTGGGTTTTAGGCGAGCAGAGCATTAAAAGTCTCCGCGGTTCTAAACTCGAAGATGTTATCTTTGCCGGCAGTGACGGGAAAAGACCGCTGGGAATGGCGGAAGTACAGCTCACTTTAGATAACTCTGATGGATTCCTGCCCATCGATTACAACGAGGTAACAATTACTAGACGGGTCTACCGCTCGGGTGAGAGTGAGTTTATGATCAACCGCCAGGCCTGCCGCCTTCGGGATATCCAAGACCTGTTCACCGATACCGGTCTAGGCCGCGAAGGCTGCGCAATCATTGGACAAGGCCAGATTGATGCTGTTCTGAGCGCCAATCCTATGGACCGGCGCTTTATTTTAGAGGAAACAGCGGGAATCTTAAAATATCGAAGCCGGAAAGAGCAGGCGCAGCGGAAAATGACTCAAACTGAATATGATCTAGTGCGAGTCTCGGACATTCTTTCCGAGCTAAAGGACCAGCTGGGACCTCTGGAAGAGCAGGCGCAGAAAGCCCGTAAATACCAGAACTTATCCCAAGAGCTGGAAGCAGTTGTTTTAGACCGCATGGCCCTAAAGCTCGCAGAGCTTGTCACTAAAGAAACAGAATCTAAAACCGCACTTGCTGCGTGCCGAGCTGAAGCTGAAGAACTAACTGAAGAACACCGCGAGCAGGAACAGACCCTCCTTCAGGATCAAGAGCAGCTCAATGACTTGGAGTACCGGATAGAACTCAATCAAGAGCAGATCGCTCAGATTAATGAGCAGATCAATCATACTATGCAGACGCTTGGTTTAATTGAAGAGCGGTTGAAGCATAATCTCGACAGCCGCGCAGAAAAAACTGAGCTATCTCAGGATTATGCGGAGCAGATTGAAGTCCTGTCTGCTAAGCTTGAACAGCTCCAGCATGATTTTGAGCTGAAGCAGGAGGAGCACAGAGAGCTCGATCAAATGGTGCGGGACAGCGAGCAGACAGTGGAGCAGAAGCGGCAGCAGCTCCAAAGACAGCGCCATGAGCTAGAGCAGAAGAAAAGTGCTTTTATTGAGTTTGTGCGGGAGCTTGCTGATGCCCGCAACTTTGGACTCAACTACCAGCAGCAGATGGGTCAACTTGAGCGGGAGCTGAAAGCTGCAGAACAAGATGTGGCGGAGTTTGGAAAAGCAGTCGCAGCACAGCAGGCACTGATTTCCGCGCAGAGACAAAAGAGCCTGGAACTTGAACAAGCAGTGCGCAGCGCTTCCCAACAGCTGGAGCAGGCTGCCCAGGCCTGCAGTGAACTTGAACAGAAACTGCAGCAGCTGGAAGTTCAGGAGCAGCAGGCCGTAAAGCAGTATCAGCAGACTAATTCCCGCCTAGAAGCGCTTCAGGATTTAGAAGCAGAATACGAAGGGTATAATTTCAGTGTGCGCCGCTTATTTGCCGCGAACATTCCCAATGTTACCCTGCTGGGAACAGTAGCGGATGTCATTTCCGTTCCGGAAGGGCTGGAAACAGCTATTGAGGTTGCTTTAGGCGCGGGACTCCAGTACATAATAACACCTCATGAGAAGGATGCGAAGCGGGCCATCGAGTGGCTCAAACAGCATCGCGCCGGACGCTGCACATTTTTACCACTGAATAATATCAAAGGCAGCACCTTCCCCCAAAACTATGCCAAGCACTGGCAGGAACCAGGATGTTTGGGACCGGCAGTTAATCTGCTGGACTTTGACCCTAAATACAGTCCCGCCCTCAACGCCTTATTAGGCAGGGTTGTAGTTGTGGAAGACTTAGATACTGCGCTGATGATGCAGCGCAAACTGCCAAGTTTCAGCCGCATTGTAACCCTAGCCGGCGAAGTGGTTATGCCTAACGGTTCTCTGACCGGCGGCAGCATCAACCAGAGATCATCTGGGATTTTAACGAGGAAAAATGAAATTGCTAGGCTTAAGCAGGAAGCGGCAGCTTATCAGGAAAAGACAGCAGCGATTAATCAAGCGAAAACTCAAGTCGAGAATCAACTCAAAACTGCGCGAACAGAGCAGGAGCAGATCAGCCAGCACCGCTACCAGCTGCAGCTGGATGGTCAAGCAGCAGTGGGTGAACTAAATAACCTCGAAGCCGAGTTGAAACGACTTGAGCAGCAGCTGGCGTCAAAACAGCAGCTGCTTCAAGATTACCACACAGCTAGGCTTGAGCTTCAGGACCAAGCCGCTGCATCTCGCGATAATGTCGCAGCGCTGGAGGAGGACGAGCAGGTTAAAAGGCGGGAAATCAACCAATTGGAAGATGCTGTGATCCGTCTTGAGCAGGAGTTGGAAGCAGAGTCTGCTAAACTTACCGGTCAAAAAGTTGCCGCAACCAGTGCAGCTGGAGAGGTGAACCGGGCAAAAGAACAGCTCACTGGTGCCGCTCAGCAGCTGGAGCACAACCGCAGTGCGCTTTTGACAGTGCTGGAAGAGATTGAAAAGCTGAAAGAGCAGCAGCGGCAGCTGGAAGCAGATTTGACTGCTAATCGGAAACTGGAAGAACAGCTGAAGGCCGACCGAGTTAAACTTCTGCAGGTTGCGGAGATAAAGAAACAGGAACGGGAAATGCTCAAAGAGAGCATTAATCAAACCAATCACAAGCTGAAATCGATCCAAGCTAGAATTGCAAGAATCGATAAAAACATGTACAATTACCGCCTTGAGCTGGAACGCATTGAGTTAGAGCTGAGAAGGATTGAAGAAGACCTAAGCGAGCGGGAACTGGAACCTGCCGTCCTTGCTGACAGGTCTGTTTCCACGAAAGTGACTGAGCTCATCGAGCAGGAAAAACAGCTCCGAGAACAGATTCGCGAGCTTGGAATTGTTAATCTGGCCGCACTGCAGGACTATGAAAATGTCAGGGAGCGGGTGTTCTTCCTCCAAGCCCAGTTCGATGACCTGTTTAATGCCAAAGAAACACTCAATCAAACCATTACCGAAATTGATGCTGCTTCCGCTGAGCGTTTAGAAGCAACTTATAAAGAACTGCGGAGGGAGTTTCAATCCACGTTCATCCAGCTGTTCAAAGGCGGCAGAGCGGATTTAGTGCTGACGGATCCCGACAATATCCTGGAAAGTGGTGTGAATATTATCGCCCAGCCTCCAGGCAAAAAGCCCCAGAATCTCCTGCTGTTATCAGGGGGAGAGCGGGCTTTAACGGCAATAGCACTGCTTTTAGCAATCAGGACCGTTCAGCCCACGCCATTCTGCGTAATGGATGAGATCGATGCAGCTTTAGACGAAGTCAATCTAAAGCGCTTTACGGAACAGCTGCGGGTTTTGGCGGAAACCACCCAGTTTCTGATCATCACCCACCGCACCAGCACCATGGAGGTAGCTGACCGCCTGTACGGAGTTACCATGTCGGATGATGCGGTTTCGCAGCTGATGTCTGTTCAATTAACATAGGAATAGGAGTCGATAACCATGCTGAGAAGACTATTTGGCAGCAGAAATGCTAAAAAAGACAAAGTCAACCAGGAGCCGGAAGTCAAAGCTGAAGCAGTAAAGGAACAGGAACCGGAGCTTGAACCGGAGCAGCCTCAAGCAGCTGCTGAGCCGGAAACAGCAGAACCGGTTGTTACGAAGAAAAGTTTATTTGCCCGCCTCAAGCAGGGGTTAAGCAAAACCAGAACCGGGTTTATCGATCGGATCGGACAGATTGTCACCGGTAGAGCTATCGATGAGGAGCTGTTTGAGGAGCTGGAAGAGATCTTAATCCAAGCCGATGTGGGCGTGACCACTACCTTAGAGCTGATGGATACGATCCGGGAGCGGGTTAAGGCTGAAAAAATAACCGATGGCGGCGCCCTGCAGGGACTCTTAAAAGAAGAGATTGTAGCTCTGCTCTCAAAATACCACAAACCCCTGGTGCTGTCTGATGACCGGCCGGCGGGAATTATGGTGGTTGGAGTAAATGGTGCGGGGAAAACTACCACCATCGGTAAGCTGGCGTATCGGCTGAAACAGGAGCAGGCTAAGGTGGTCTTAGGAGCAGGAGATACATTTAGGGCAGCAGCGGTTGATCAGCTCAAAGTTTGGGCTGACAGAGTGGGCGTTGATATGATTGCTCATCAAGAAGGGGCTGACCCTGGCGCAGTTGCCTATGACACTGTCGCGGCAGCCAAAGCCAGAAATGCAGATGTATTTATCCTCGATACCGCAGGCAGGCTCCAGACTAAGAAAAATCTCATGGCTGAGCTGGGTAAAGTTTACCGGGTTGCCCAAAGGGAATTAGGTCGGGATTTGGATGAGGTGCTGCTGGTAGTTGATGCCACCACCGGACAGAATGCCCTATCTCAAGCTAAGCTGTTCAGTGAGTCGGCGCCAGTCACCGGGATTGTTCTCACTAAACTTGATGGCACAGCCAAGGGCGGCATTGTGCTCGCTCTGGCCAACGAGCTGAAGCTGCCGGTTAAACTCGTGGGCGTTGGTGAGCAGATGCTCGATCTCCAGGACTTCGATCCCCAGGAGTTTACTGAGGCATTATTCAGCTAAAAATGGCAAGGATTTATGCTTGACAGCTGCATCGTTTTTTTATATACTACCTCTGTAAAGTTAAAATGCTTAACAGAGGTATTGTTATGGAAGATACACTGCGCAAAAATCTTATCTATGATTTTTATGGGCCCTTACTTACTGAAAGGCAGCGGGATATTTATCAGATGTATTATGCCCAAGATATGAGTTTAGGGGAGATCGCCGAGCAGCTGGAGATCTCCCGTCAAGCTGTCTATGACATGATTAAAAGGTCCGCTGCAATCCTAGAAGATTATGAGAGCAAACTGGAGTTGTTAAGCAAATTTCAAAGACAGCAGGCGTATCTCGATCAGATTGAGGAACACTTAGATAGACTTCAAAAGCAGGCTGCTGCCGGCAGATCCGATGGGCAGCTGGAGATTATGGGAGAAATTCAGCAGCTGATCAATAAGATTCGCGCTGAAGCTTAGGAGGCGAAATTAGTGCCTTTTTCGAATTTATCAGGTCGACTACAAGAAACCTTACGCAAATTGCGTACCCGGGGAAAACTAACTGAGAAAGATGTAGAAGCCGCTCTAAGAGAAGTAAGATTAGCGCTGTTAGAAGCAGACGTCAACTATAAGGTTGTGCGGGATTTTACCGCAAGAGTTAAAGAGCGGGCAGTTGGACATGAGGTATTATCGAGTCTGTCCCCGGCCCAGCAGGTTATTAAAATTGTAAATGAAGAGCTCACAGAACTCATGGGTGGAACACAGAGCAAAATCGCACTTGCTCCAAAGCCGCCGACGGTGATCATGATGGTGGGTCTGCAGGGAGCAGGTAAAACTACTACCAGTGGAAAACTGGCCCTGTCTTTTCGAACCAAAGGGCATCGGCCGCTGCTGGTTGCTGCAGATATTTACCGCCCGGCTGCAATTAAGCAGCTGACAGTTGTGGGCGAACAGGTAGATGTGCCTGTGTTCAGCATAGGCGAAACTAATCCGGTTGATATCGCCAAAGGAGCTGTAGCTCACGCCGAGAAGTACGGCAATGATATCGTCATCATCGATACAGCCGGACGCCTGCACATTGATACTGAACTAATGGGAGAACTGGCAGAAATCAAGGATGCGGTCAATCCCCATGAAATTCTGCTCGTGGTCGACTCCATGACCGGCCAGGAAGCGGTCAATGTTGCATCCAGCTTTAATGACCAGCTCGGCATTGACGGCGTAATTCTCACCAAGCTTGATGGAGATGCTCGAGGCGGTGCTGCTTTATCCATTAAAGCCGTGACCGGCAAACCGATTAAGTTTGCCACTATGAGTGAGAAAATGGATGGGCTGGAAGTATTCCATCCGGACCGGATGGCATCCCGCATCTTAGGCATGGGTGACGTGCTCAGCCTGATTGAAAAAGCGGAAGCCAGCTTTGATGAGCAGAAAGCCAGAGAGCTGACAGAAAAAATGCGCCAAGACGCATTTACCTTGGAAGATTTTAAGGAACAGCTGAGTCAGATCAAGCAGATGGGACCCCTGGATCAGCTGCTGGGCATGCTTCCCGGGATGGGAAAAATGAATCAGCTAAAAGATTTAGATGTGGATGAGAGTCATTTAAAGAAAATTGAAGCAATCATTGACTCCATGACAGTTGAGGAAAGGCGCAATCCCGATCTTATCGGGGGATCAAGACGGCGCCGCATCGCCAAAGGGTCCGGAACAAGAGTGCAGGATGTCAACCGGCTTTTGAAGCAGTTTAACCAAACCCGCCAGCTGATGAAACAGTTTGCGGGCATGGAGAAGCGAATGAAAAAAGGCCGGGGCAAATTTAATCTCTTTCGCTAGTCCTCTCTCAAGAGAGTGATATAGATAATTTTGAGTGGGAGGTGACATAATGGCAGTAAGGATTCGTCTAAAGCGGATGGGTGCGAAAAAACGTCCATTTTACCGTCTGATAGTAGCTGATTCAAGAGCAGCCAGGGACGGAAGGTTTATCGATACCCTCGGATACTACAATCCGATTGCAGAACCCGCTGAGATCAAGATCGACACCGAGAAAGCTAAGAGCTGGATTGCAAAAGGTGCTCAGCCTTCTGATACAGCAAGAGCGCTTTTGAAAAAGAGCGGTGTGTTTGATCAAGCAGATTAAGGATCTTTATTAAGATAGGAGGCGCAATGTTGAAAGAATTACTGGCATTCATGACCAAATCCCTGGTAGAAGATGCAGAAGCAGTCGAAGTAACATCTGAAGAAACCGATGCCGAAACTGTTTACCATATCAAAACTGCTGATTCCGATATCGGCAGAGTGATTGGCAAGCAGGGCAGAATTATCAAAGCCATCCGCACAGTAGCCAAAGCTGCTGCCGTAAAGGAAGGAACCAGAGTAAGGGTTGAAATTGTAGAGTAATGAGATACAAATGGATTCTCATTGGTGAAATTGTATCAGCCCAGGGGAATAAGGGCGAAGTTCGCATTGTTGGTCATACCGATTTTCCGGAACGCTTCTTGAGCATGGATCATGTGCTGCTGTTTAGAAAAGCAGCCAGTGAACCGGCTTATCGATTGGAAATTGAGCACAGCCGGATGCACAAAGGGTTTATCATCCTGAAACTGGCAGGCATCGATACAATCGATCAAGCGTTAGCTCTTAAGGGACTGGAGATTAAAGTGGACCGCAGCGATGTGGTGCCACTGCCTTCAGGCCGCAATTATATCTTTGAATTGATTGGATTGAAGGTAGTAACCACTGAAGGATTAGAGTTAGGTGAGATTACTGATGTGCTCCAGACAGGTGCTAACGATGTTTATGTGGTCAAACCGAATCCTGGTGTTACGCAAAACCGCGAGATTTTAATACCAGTTATCGCAGAAGTGGTGCTTGAGGTTGACCTGGATAAACAGCTAGTGCTGGTAAATCTGCTGGATGGACTATTGGATTAAGGATTGAAAAGATGAGAATCGATGTGTTAACGCTGTTTCCCAATATGTTTACAGAAGTAATGGGAACAAGCATTATAGGCAGGGCGCAGGCCCGAGACTTAGTTGAGATTAATCTCTGGAATATTCGTGATTTTGCCCTAGACAAACACCGCGTTGTTGATGATACTCCTTACGGCGGCGGTGCTGGGATGGTCATGAAACCCGATGTGCTTGCAGCCTGCATTGAGCATGTCAAATCAGAAACCAGCGGCAGGGTAATTTATCTTGCACCTCAAGGAAGCGTTTTTAACCAGGCTCTAGCGGAAAGGCTAGCCAAAGAAGCGAACTTAATATTCCTCTGCGGACACTACGAAGGCATCGATCAGCGCATTCGCGACCACTGGATAGATGAGGAGATTTCCATCGGCGACTATGTTCTGACCGGCGGAGAACTTCCGGCCATGGTTGTTATTGATGCAGTAGTCCGTCTGATTCCCGGTGTTCTGGGAGATGATAATTCTGCTCAGGAAGAGTCATTTGCTGATGGGCTTTTGGAGTATCCCCATTATACTCGACCCGCAGATTTTGGCGGCTTAAAGGTGCCCAATGTGCTTTTAAGCGGCAACCATGAGTTAATCCGCAGGTGGCGTTTAAAAGAAGCTCTGCGCATCACCATGCAGCGGAGACCGGATCTTATCGAGAAACGCCAACTTACTGAAGAAGAGAAAACCATGCTGCAGGAATTAGCAGCTGAAACCGTAGGGAAGGGAGGTAACAACTGTGGACGTGATTAAAGCCATTGAAAGAGAGTACATGAAAGAAGATCTGCCTGAATTTCGGGCTGGAGATACTGTCAAAGTTCATGTTAAGGTAGTTGAGGGTTCTAACGAGCGGATCCAGATTTTTGAAGGTGTGGTTCTGCGCCGTATGGGAACCGGTATCAGCGAACGCTTCACTGTGCGCAAAGTTACTCAAGGTATTGGTGTAGAGCGGACTTTCCCAATCCACTCACCAAGAGTAGCTAAGATTGAAGTAGTTCGCCGCGGTAGAGTCCGCCGCGCTCGCTTGTACTACTTGCGTCAGCGCTCTGGTAAAGCAGCTCGCATTAAAGAACGGAGATTTTCCTAAGATGGTGGGGAGTGAAACCATGCACTCCCTATCATTTTTGACTTGGCGATCTTGTGGAGATGAGGTGCTGCGATGAGCAAGTCAGAGATTCGTGAATATGTGGAAGCATTTATAATTGCAGTAGTTTTGGCTTTATTCATTATTACTTTCATTGCCCAATCCTTTAGAGTAGATGGATCCTCGATGGAACCGACTCTGCATGATGGGCAGCGCTTAATTGTTGATAAATTATCTTACCGATTCGGTGCCCCAAAGGTGGGAGATGTGGTGGTTTTTCGCTATCCCACTGATCTGAGCCGCATGTTTATTAAACGGATAATCGGCATTCCGGGGGATGAGATTCTGATTGAGGATGGAATAGTCTACCGCAACGGGCGGCCTCTAGTAGAGAATTACATCAATGGACCAACTCATGGCGCCTTTACCCGCGACTATGGTCCGGTAATTGTTCCAGAAGACAGTTACTTTGTTCTGGGCGACAACCGCCTTAACAGCGATGACAGCCGTTATCCCGATGTAGGCTTCGTGGACCGCGAGCTTTTCGTAGGCCGCGCTGTTTTCGTGTATTGGCCGCTTAATTCCATCGAAATCATCAGCGTACCAGATTCACTGAAGCAAGAACGCTAGTTGTGGAGGGTTGATATGGATATACAATGGTATCCTGGACATATGGCAAAAGCTCGGCGCCAGATTAAAGAAAACCTCAAACTCATTGATCTGGTGGTTGAGCTTACTGATGCCCGTGTTCCCCAAAGTGCCCGCAATCCTGATATCCCCGAAATTCATCACAAACCATACATCCTCGCTGTTACCAAAACGGATTTAGCTGATCCTGCCCGCACAGAAGTCTGGCGCCAATTCTGGCAGAAGAACCAGGAGGGGGCGGTTCTCCTCGATTTAGCGTCAGGAAAAGGAGTTGAAAAGCTGCGCACCGAAATTACAAAAAGTCTTCCCGCTCTGCGCCGGCCGCCCAGAGTATTGGTGGTGGGAATCCCCAATGTGGGGAAATCCTCGCTGATCAACCGCTTAACCGGTAGAAGCGGTACTAAAGTAGGTGCCAAGCCCGGTGTTACTAGAGGTAAGCAGTGGATCAACGCCAAGGGTCTGCAGCTTTTGGACACGCCTGGGATCCTCTGGCCTAAATTTGAAGATCAGGAAACAGCCAAGAAACTTGCGGCTACAGCCGCAATTCGCGATGAAGTTGTTAACATCGAAGAAGTTACCTATTGGCTCCTGAACTATCTCCGTGAACATTATCCCGAGCTTTTGGTAAAGCGCTACAGCTTAGATCTTGGCATCAATAATACTCTAGAACTCTTTGAGCAGATCGGCAGGCAGCGGGGATGCTTAAGAGCACAGGGAGAAATCGATTATTTACAAACAGCGCAAGCAGTATTAAAAGATTTCCGTTCAGGTCTAATCGGACCTGTAACACTCGAATTACCAGAAAAGGAATGACAGTTGATGAGGGAGCTAGAAAGAGAACTGTGGAATCAGGGTTATCGCTTTGTTGTCGGCGTTGATGAAGCCGGAAGAGGTCCTCTAGCCGGGCCGGTTGTGGCAGCAGCCGTCTTCCTGCCTCAGGATGTGGAACTGCCTGAAGTCAGGGATTCGAAAAAGTTGACTGCAAAGAAAAGGACCGAGCTTTCCAACCAGATCTATCAAGTTGGAATGGTCGGCATTGGCTCTGCTTCCAACAGCGAAATCGATGAGTTCAATATTCTGCAGGCAGCACTCTTGGCAATGAGAAGAGCAGTAGAACAGCTGCAGGATCAGATTGAGGTTGATTTCTGTATTGTCGATGGCAATCAGCTGATCCCAAATTTATCCATTCCTCAGAAAGCAGTGGTTAAAGCAGATGCCACGTGTGCAGCTGCCGCTGCAGCGAGCATAGTTGCCAAAGTTCACCGCGACCGAATTATGGAAGAATACCACCTGCAGTATCCTGAGTATGGATTTGCCCTGCATAAAGGCTATCCCACCAAAAAGCATCTCGCGGCTTTAGCCGAACACGGCCCGTCTCCCATCCACAGGTTTTCCTTCGCCCGCGTTAAAGGGGGCATGATTTTATGAAGTATGTGTCTTACGAGAAGCTTCAACCAGGGATGTGCGTTGCGCGTCCTATTTACAGCAAAGATGGGCGGGTGCTCTTAAACAGCGGCGTGATTTTAAATGAGAATTACATAGCTCGGATTATCGAGAAAGGAATCCCGGGTGTGTTTGTGGTCACTGATCCTGATGAAATGGTCGATATTCCTAAAGTAGTCAGCCAGCAGAGCAGACAGGAAGCAGTTCGCCAAGTCAAAAATGTATTTGAATCGATTGAAGTAGGGAAGACTTTTGATGTAGCGCCATTGAGCAAGACAATCAATGCGCTGATTGATGAGATTGTGTCGAACTCGAACATTCTGATCCATCTTACCGATATCCGCACTTATGATGGTTATACCTTCTCCCACAGTGTTAATGTGTGCATTCTGTCTATTATTATCGGTTTGAAGTTTCAGCTGAACGAACTTGAGCTGAGGGAACTGGCCATCGGTGCTGTGCTCCATGACGTGGGTAAGACCAGCGTGCCGATGCAGATTCTGCAGAAAAAAGGTCCCCTATCCCCAAGTGAGTTCAGCTTAGTTCAGAAGCATACGGTCAATGGATGGCAGATTCTCAAAAGTAATCCTGCAATTCCCCTGTTCAGCGCCCATATAGCGTATCAGCATCACGAACAACCTAATGGTAAGGGTTATCCCCGGAAGCTGATCGATGAACAGATCGATCTCTATGCCAAAATTGTTTCGGTAGCTGACGCTTACGATGCGATGACATCGGCTCGTGTTTACCGGCCTGCCATGCTGCCGTCCCAAGCACTGCGGGTGATCCGACAGCTGAGGGACATTCAGTTTAACAATGAGGTCGCTAATCATTTAATCAATTCTGTAGCACTTTACCCGGTAGGCTCACGCGTACAGCTCACCAGTCTAGAGATTGGCATCGTGGTTGATGTAAATACCGCTGAGCGGGACCGGCCAATTGTGCGCGTATTGTTTCAGGCTGACGGCAGAAAATACCGCAATCCCTATGAAGTGGACTTAGCAAAAGAGCGCTCTCTGGGAATTATCAGAACTCTGCCGTGACCAGGTCCGTGGGAGACCACGCAGAAGAACTGGCAAGGCAGTATCTGGAGAAGCAGGGATTAATAACCAGGGAGCAGAACTACCGCACTAAGTTTGGGGAATTAGACCTGATTATGCAGGACGGTGAAGTGCTCGTATTTGTGGAGGTGAAATACCGCAGTTCGGATCGATTCGGAAACCCGTTGGAAGCGGTTGATCTTCGCAAACAACGCAGAATTAAAATGCTTGCCCGCCACTATATGGCGAAGTTAAGATGTGAGCCGTTATGCAGATTCGATGTCGTGGGGATATTAGGTAATGAGATTTATTGGGTGAAGGGAGCATTTACATGAAATCGAGAACAATTTTTCTGGTTGCTTTCCTACTGATTGCTGTAACCTGGTCAGCATCAGCGCAGAACTTCTCAGTTGACGCCAGTGTCGGCCTGCTTTATGATTTTAATTCCAGTCAGGTTCTATTTGCTCAGCAGGCTGATGAGGAGTGGATTCCAGCCAGTCTAGTCAAAGTTATGACTATGTATGTGGCGCTTGACCGCATTGCAGCTGACAATGTTGCCCTCGATACTGAAGTAGTTGTCAGTGAGCGAGCGTGGCGCATGGGTGGTTCCCAGATGTTTTTAGAAGTAGGCGACCGTGTTACATTGGAGGATTTATTGTATGGTATAGCGGTTGTTTCCGGCAACGATGCCTGTGTTGCCATTGCTGAAGCATTAGCGGGAACTGAATCTTTATTTATCCAGTGGATGAGTAATAAAGCGAAAGAACTGGGACTTAATCTTCACTTTGTCGACGTGCACGGTCTCTCGGAAGATAACCGGATCACTGCGCGAGATTTTGCCATCTTGATTGAAAACTATCTCCGCGATCATCCAGAAGCGCTCCAGTACCACAGCAGGCTTTCTTTTGGTTATCAACCCCGTTCCAGCTCCTCTCCCATTGTTCAGTCAAACCGCAATGGGCTGCTGCGCACCTATGAAGGTGCCGATGGGTTGAAAACCGGGTTCTTAAGCAAGGCTGGAAATAACCTAACTGCTACCGCCAAACGTGATGGTCGAAGGCTGATTGCGATCGTGCTCGGCGCCGACAGCGAAGCAAAGCGGGAGCAGGAGGCCGCCAAGCTGTTGGATTATGGTTTCCGAAGCTTTGAATCAATTCATATGGACGAACTCCTGTCTGAACAAGAGGTAAAGGTGTATAAAGGACGCAGTAAGAGTGTTGAGCTGACAGTCGATACCAGTGTCAGCTTCCTGCGGGGCAGCCGGGAACAGCTTAACACAGTTGTGATAATAGACGAGTTAGAAGCCCCGATTGAGGCTGGGGAAAAAGTAGGCACCATCTCTGTTTATTTGGAAGACGAGCTGTTAAAAGAAGCTCCAATCCTAGCCGCTCAATCAGTGGAACGGGGCGGATGGTTTACTGTATTAATCGATTCGATTATCCTCTTTTTCAAAAAACTGTTCAGTCAGGCGTAGAGAAGGACCCGCCGGTCCTTCTCTTTTAAACGCAGAAAACATGGTCTCCGATTAAATAGATGATTTCTCGGGAGCGGATCCAGGATGTTGGGCTGACTTTATCGGGATTGTAGAAAAAAAGTGCTCCACCGGTCGGATCAGCGCCAGCCATTGCCATTTCTGCAGCTTTAACACAATCAGGATGGGGCTTGGTAATGCTGAATAGGCGGCCATCGGAGACCGGGGAAAACTGCTGCGGCTGAAAAATAATTTCTCTAATTGAATTGGGAAAGCGGGGATCTTTGAGCCGATTCATCACTACTGCTCCAACCGCAACCTTGCCGATAAACGGTTCCCCTTCAGCCTCTGCGTGGATCAATCGAGCTAACTCATAGACATCGCTCAATAAAACTCACCTCCAGTATAGATTACTCACTGGATTTTTTATTGCCACAAATATAATAACGAGAGAGGAATTTTACGATTTTCGTTGAAAGGATTATGTGCAAGTCAAAAAAAAGGAACTGAATCAAGCGCAGAGGAGGGATTACGTTGCAGATTGATGATTTAGATCGCGGGATTTTACAGCGTTTGAAGGAAGATGGCCGAACTAGCTACGTAACTTTGGCTCAAGAACTGGATGTGTCAGAAGGCACGATTAGAAAGCGAGTTCGGAGACTAGAAGAAAACGGGGTTCTCAAAATCGCCGGGGTAACTGATCCGTTCAAAGTAGGGTTGGATACTGTAGCTTTTATCTGGATGAAAATTGAGCGGAGCAGGTTAGAAGCGGTAATCAATGAATTGAGTACGCTCGATGAACTCCGCTATTTAGTGATCACAACCGGAAGTTACGATGCTGTAGCCATGGCTGTGCTGCCGAATCGAGAGCGTTTGGTTCAGCTTCTCAATAAAAAGCTGGCGTTAATTCCGGGTGTGCAGAGCACCGAGACTTCGATTGTACTTGAGATTCACAAGCAGATTTACAATTGGAGTCCGTTTGATCAGGAGGAACAATCAGGAGGTGATGCTCATGTCAGCAGTTGAACTGGACGATATTGACCGCAGTATTATTCAGATACTCCAAGAAGACGGCCGAGTTCCGTTTTTGACCATTGCCAATCAGTTAGGCGTTGCTGAAGGGACAATCCGGCGCCGGGTAGCGCGAATGATGGACGAAAACATTCTGCAGATTGTTGGTATTACTGATCCTCAAAAAGTTGGCATGCACACAGTTGCCTTAGTTGGCCTGAGTGTAGAGCGCCGGAGGATTGAAGATACAATTGTGCGTTTAAAGGATATGCCTGAAGTGCGCTATGTCGCGGTCGCAACCGGCATGTACGATATTATTATTGAAATCGTTGTGCCGAGCAATGACGCTCTGCTCGAGTTTTTAATTGGGAAACTCAATGAAATTCCCTGGATTGTAGATACAGGCACATCCCTGGTTTTAAAGATCGCCAAACAAGATCTGGCCTGGGCAATGGAGAATTAATCAAAAGAGATTCATTGCCTCCCAGCGGTAACGAAGCGCTTCACCGACATGGTACGGTTGGATTTCGGACATCCCATCCAACTCAGCAATTGTTTTTGCTATTTTAATGGTTTTGTAGTAGCCGCGGCCGGATAACCGCAACCGCTGAAGCGCTTTGTCCAGCAGATTCTTCACCGCTGCAGACAGCTGGATTTTCTGCACTTCCTCATCGCTGAGTAAGCCATTAGGATGGCATGATTTAAGCGGAATTGTTTCACTAGGATCATGGTCATTGTAATAGTCTTCGGTTTTAAGGGGCTCTAGAAAAGTAAACAAATCAATCCGATCCAAAAGCGGTCCCATCAGTTTTTTCTGGTAGCGGTGGATCTCACTGTGACTGCAGCGGCACTCATGATAGGGGTCGCCGAGATATCCGCATGGACACGCGTTTGTGGTAGCGATCAACAGGAATTTGGTCGGATATGTAACTCGTTCATTAGCCCTAACAATTGTGATTTTCTTTGCTTCCAGCGGTTCTCTTAAACCCTGAAGCACGTCACTTTTAAATTCCAACAGTTCATCGAGAATTAATACTCCGCTGCTGGCGAGGGAAACTTCACCTGGCTGAATGTTAGTACCACCGCCTAATAAACCGGCTTTGGTGATGTTGTGGTGAGGCATCCTGACCGGTCTTTGGGTGATCAGTCCCGAGTTCGGCGGCAGCAGGCCCGCTGAGCTGTATATTTTGGTTACTTCAACTGCTTCAGCTCTGGAAAGGGGTGGCATCATACTCTGCACCGAACGGGCAAGCAGCGTTTTGCCGGTTCCGGGCGGACCAACCAGCAGGGCGTGGTGATGTCCCGCAGCAGCAATCGCCAGCATCCGCTTGGCAATCTGCTGGCCTTTAACAATTCCCATTGGCCCGCTGGGAACGCTAGGCACGTACGCCGCCTGTTTAATTGGCGGAATATTGATATTGTTATTTAAAAAGGAGAATGCGTGACTAAGACTCGAGACCGGATAGACTCGACTGCAGGCAGCAGCAGCTTCTTGGCTGTTTGCTGCTGGAATAAGGAGAGATTTGCCCTGCTCCTGAGCCAGCTCTGCAATACTGATTAATCCTGGAATAGCCCTCAGCTCACCGTTTAAAGACAATTCGCCAACAACAAGATAGTCCGCTAGGTTTTCTAGAGGGAGCTGACCGGTAGCCGCCAAAATGCCGATCGCAATCGGCAGATCATACAGCGTACCGGTTTTCTTCAGATCCGCCGGCGCCAGGTTAACAATGATTTTATGCATTGGATAAGTGAAACCGGAATTTTTCAGGGCAGAGCGAATTCGTTCTCGGCTCTCTTTGACCGACAATCCTGCCATGCCCACAATTTCAAAGCCCGGCAGACCGGAGCGAATGTCCACCTCCACATCGATTGGTACAGCTTGGATACCAAGCACTGCGGCACTTTTTACTGTGACCATGCCAGAACCTCCTTTTTTAACTCTAATATTTGGAATTCTTCAATAACAGGGAAAATCCTGCACTAACATATATTCACCCCGGTTTTGGAATTATAACAGCAGAGACATCTTGGGAAGGGGTTCTATATGGATTTTGATATCGGCAGCACGCGTATATTCAACTGTCCGCTCTGCGGTGTGGATACACCTCACAGCATCAGGGCCCATAACGGTGATATCTACGGAATCGTCTGCACAAACTGCAGCTCAGGCGCGATTGTTCACGAGCTTGATCTGAGAATTTACCAGCTGAAATGGGAAGAAGAACTGCGGGAGATCCTCGACAGTTTGGTAGAACAGTCTTTTGGAAGTGACGATGATTAGTTGGGGAGGGGATATTTTGCAGAAATGTTCGCGTGAATACCTGATTGCTTTTAACATGGTGGAAGGTTTTGGACCAAGAAGGCTGAAAGCGCTGATCTCCCACTTTGGCACCCTGGAAAAGGCATGGAGCAGCTCTTACCTGGAGCTGATTAAGGTGCCCGGTTTAGGTCCGAAACTAGCTGCGCAGCTTGTAGAGAGCAGAAATCACATTGATCCGGCTCAGGAAACTGCCTGGGCGCGGAAGCATGCAGCCCGGATTGTCACCTGGGATGATAATGAGTATCCTGCTTGGCTCCACAACCTCGCTGACCCGCCACCAGTGTTGTATTACCGGGGTACGCTTCCTGAGCGGATGGGAATAGCTATTATTGGGTCCCGCAAAGCTACTCAGACTGGAAAGACACAGGCTTATAGTTTTGCTGCTAGGCTAGCAGAAAGGGGGCTACCGATTATCAGCGGTCTAGCCCGCGGCATCGACACCCAAGCCCACAGAGGTGCACTGACTGCGGATAACGGCTACACAGCAGCTGTAATGGGCACTCCCATCAATGTCATCTATCCACCGGAGAACCGCGAACTGGCTGAAAAAATTGCCCAAAGCGGCTGTTTGATCACAGAATTTCCCAGCACAAGCCGCACTAAACCCAATCATTTTCCTAGGCGCAATCGCTTAATCGCAGCTCTTTCCAGAGGTATATTGGTAGTTGAGGCCGGTTTAAAATCCGGAACATTATCTACAGTTGACGCCGGTCTGGAAATTGGGCGGGATGTATGGGCGATTCCCGGAGATATTTCGCAACCCCTCCGCCAGGGAACCCATGCCTTGATTAAACAAGGAGCAGGGCTGGTTGATTGTCCTGAAGATATTCTTAACAGCATACCTGAACTGGGTGGTGAAATCGAAAAGCGGCTTGACCATTCCACTAAAACTGTGCTTAAATATTACCTGCAGGGTTGCTCACCGGAGAAAATTTCCGCGCTTACCGGTCTTCCAGTCCGTCAGATCCAGCATATCATGACAATGTTGGAGCTGGACGGTTTATTAGAAGATACAATATAATATTGCTGGTAAAGGAACTAAATATTTGCATTATAAGCATAAAACTACTATAATAGTAGGGAATGGTTGGAGAGTCAAATAGGGGGTGAAAATGTGGCAAAATCTCTGGTTATCGTCGAATCACCGACTAAAGCAAAGACAATCAAAAGATTCCTAGGCAGAAACTACACAGTCAAAGCATCAATGGGACATGTCAGAGACCTACCTCGCAGTCAATTTGGCGTAGATGTTGAAAACGGCTACCAACCGAAATACATTACGATCAGAGGCAAGGGGAGTATTCTGCAGGAGCTGAGAAACTCAGCGAAAAAAGCAGATCGCGTGCTGCTGGCAACGGACCCGGACCGAGAAGGTGAGGCGATTGCCTGGCACTTAGCCCAAGCCCTCAAACTTGATGAGGATAAATGCCGAGTTGAGTTTAGAGAGATTACAAAGCAGGCCGTTACCAGCGCAATCAAAAATCCACGGGAGATTGCAGATAATCTGGTCGCTGCTCAGCAGGGGAGAAGGATCTTGGACCGCATTGTCGGTTACAAGCTTTCGCCGCTTTTGTGGGCTAAGGTTAAAAAAGGCTTAAGCGCCGGTCGGGTGCAGTCGGTTGCTGTAAGACTAATCTGCGACCGGGAAGCAGAAATTGAGGCGTTTGTTCCTGAAGAGTACTGGTCCGCAACAGGGATTCTGCAAAACCAGGCTGGAGAACTGTTTGAAGCAAAACTAATCCAGTATAAAAATAAAAAGATTAAGCTGCATAACGAAGCGGAAGCGCAGAAGGTAAAGAGCGATATTCAGAATCTTCCTTGGATTGTTGCAAAAGTCACCAGGAAAGAGCGGAAACGCAATCCTTCACCGCCGTTCACAACAAGCACACTGCAGCAGGAAGCTGCTCGCAAACTGAACTTTACAGCTAAGAAAACAATGCATATTGCTCAGCAGTTATACGAAGGCCTAGACGTTGGTGATGAAGGCAGCGTAGGATTAATAACCTATATGCGTACTGATGCGGTTAGAGTGGCAGACGAAGCAGTGACTGAGGTTCGCCAGATGATCAGCAGCAAGTACGGTAAAAACTTTCTACCGGCGCGGCCCAATCGATATAAATCTAAAAATCAGGCGCAGGAAGCCCACGAAGCAATTCGTCCTACCAGTGCGCTGAGAACGCCTGAGGCAGTTAAGCCGTATCTCAACCGCGATCAGCTGCGGCTGTACCGCTTAATCTGGGAGCGCTTCGTGGCTAGTCAGATGACTCCGGCAGTATACGACAGCGTATCAGCAGACATTGCGGTTGGCGACTATCTGTTCCGGGCAACTGGTTCTACCCTAAAATTCCCAGGCTTTATGCAGATTTATGTTGAAGGCAGTGACGAGAATGAAGAAAAAGAAGGCGCTTTGCCTAACTTAAACGAGAAGGAAAACTTGGTCTGCAAAAAACTCGAGCTGAAACAGCACTTTACCCAACCACCGGCCCGCTATACAGAGGCAATGCTTGTTAAAACTATGGAAGAAAAGGGTATTGGACGGCCCAGCACTTATGCACCTACTATTGATACTATTCTTCGCCGGGGTTACGTGGAACTGGAGGACAAACGCTTTAAACCGACCGAACTGGGTAAAATTGTAGTTGAAATTCTTAAAGAAAACTTTGCTGAGCTGATTGATGTAGATTTTACTGCTTCTATGGAACAGAAACTTGATGACATAGAAGCAGGGAGAGCCGACTGGGTTGAAATTATTGATGAATTTTATCAGGAGTTTGCTCAGCATCTGGAAAAAGCCCATCAGGAGCTGGAAAAAATTGAAATTGAAGACGAAGTCTCCGATCAAAAATGCGATAAGTGCGGAGCGTATATGGTTATTAAGTGGGGCCGCTTCGGCAAGTTTTTAGCCTGCCCCAATTATCCGGAATGCAAGAACACGAAACCACTATTATCTACGATAGGTGTGCCTTGCCCTGACTGCGATGACGGAGATATCGTCGAACGCAGAACCAAAAGGGGCAGGTTATTTTATGGATGTTCAAATTATCCGGATTGCGAGTTTTCCAGCTGGTCCCGACCGGTGGACAAGAAATGTCCCCACTGCGGAAAGCTGATGGTAATTAAGCGGCAGAACCAGGATCCTGTCTGTGATAACAAAGATTGCCCGGGAGGAAGCAGTCGATGAGAATCAGTGTAATTGGTGGCGGACTGGCAGGCAGTGAAGCAGCCTGGCAGATAGCCGAGCGCGGACTTACTGTTGATCTGTATGAAATGCGTCCGCATAAATTTACGCCGGCTCACCACACCGGTAAACTGGCTGAATTGGTCTGCAGCAATTCGTTAGGTGGAAAACAGATTACTAGTGGAGGCGGGCTGCTGAAAGCTGAGCTGATGCAGCTTGATTCTTTGATTATAAAAGCAGCTTATCAGTGTGAAGTTCCAGCCGGCGGTGCCCTGGCGGTTGATCGCAACCAGTTTGCAGAGCTGGTTACAAAAGCTGTGGAAAACCATCCACGCATTAACCTAATCCGATCAGAGTGCACCGAGCTTCCCGAGGGGGTTGTGGTGATTGCCACCGGTCCCCTGTCTTCACCGGCTATGACCGAGCTCATTCAGAAGCTTACCGGAAGTAAGCAGCTGTCGTTTTATGATGCGGCAGCACCGATTGTAACTGGCGATTCCGTTGATTATGACCAAGGGTTCTGGGGAGCAAGGTACAACAAAGGAACAGCCGATTATTTTAACTGTCCGATGAGCAAGGAAGAGTATGAGCATTTTTGGCATGAGCTGGTAAACGCAGAACAGGCTCCGCTCCATGAAGGAGTTGAGGATCTCCAGGTCTTTGAAGGCTGCATTCCCATTGAGATTATGGCCCGCAGGGGAATCGAAACGCTGAGATATGGACCCCTTCGGCCGGTCGGCTTAGCTGATAAAGACGGCAGCCGACTCTACGCGGTGGTGCAGCTGAGATTGGAGAACACCGCCAAGACCTTGTTTAACCTGGTTGGTTTCCAAACCAGGCTGAAGTGGGGCGAGCAGAAACGAGTTTTCCGTCTGATACCAGCCCTTAAGAACGCCGAGTTTGTGCGATACGGCGTAATGCACCGCAATACCTTTGTCAACGCACCGAAGATTTTAGAGCGCACCTATCAGCTGCGTTCCCATCCGCAGATATTCCTGGCTGGTCAAATTACAGGTGTAGAAGGATATGTGGAAAGTGTTTCATCCGGTCTAACCGCGGGAATCAACGCTGCCCGTTTAGCAAACGGTCAGCCTCCAATTGCGTTTCCCGAAGAAACTATGATCGGAGCGCTGGCGAAGTATATCACCACTGCGGGTGAGGATTTTCAGCCTATGAATGCCAATTTTGGTATTCTGCCGCCGCTTGAAGAAAAAGTTAAAAACAAGCTTGCCCGCAAGCAGGCCTATGCCGACCGCGCTCTGGCCTATTTTACAGAGGGTAGGTTATTTTAATGGATCAGGTGCTCAGCGATTACTTGCAGTATCTGCGGGTTCAGCGGAATTTGTCTGAGAATACACTCAAGGCGTACGAACGCGATTTGAGTGCGTTTTTGGATTTCGTGACAGAATTCTGGCAGCTCGATTTCAGGGAAGTAGACCGCCATCTGATTCGCGACTATCTGGCTGCACTGCGCCGCAGAGGTTATAAAAGCAGCAGCGCTGCCCAACAGCTGGCGGCACTGCGCAGTTTTTATCAATACTTGACGCAGTTCGGACATATCAAATCTAATCCAACCCTGGCGGTCAAGGTTCCTAAGCAGGAGAAAAGGCTGCCCCAAGTATTAAGCGTGGGCGAAGCCCATGTCCTCTTGGAAAGCATCGACCCATCCACTCCGCTCGGACTGCGGGATAGGGCGGTTTTTGAGCTGCTGTATGCCGCGGGAATACGCTTGTCAGAGTTAACAGCTTTGGATGTAGATAAAGTTGATCTGAAATTCCAGTATGTGCGGGTTTTTGGCAAGGGACGCAAGGAGCGGATTGTGCCGATCGGCGAGTATGCTGTGGAGGCTCTTTCCGCTTATCTGAAGGATGGCCGTCCCCAATTGGCCAAGCCCGATGAAACTGCTCTCTTTGTCAACTACCGCGGCGAACGCTTAAGCCAGCGGGGTGTTCAATACCTGTTAGATAAGCACATTGAAAAAACAGCGATAGCTAAAAATATTTCACCCCACAGTCTGCGCCACAGCTTTGCTACTCATCTGCTGGATGCTGGTGCAGATCTGCGGGTGGTGCAGGAACTGTTAGGACATGTGAGTCTATCAACGACACAGGTTTATACGCGCATCAGCCAAAGCAAACTTAAGTCCGTGTACAACAAAGCTCACCCTCGCGCATAAATACTAGATAGTTTAAAGGAGGGTCTATATGAAACAGATTAGGTCCACAACCATAGCAGCGGTACGCAGAGATGGGAAAATCGCTATGGCTGGCGATGGGCAGGTAACCTTTGGGGAAAATATGATTATGAAGCATGGGGCCAACAAAATTCGCAAGCTCCACAACAATACGGTCCTAGTTGGATTTGCAGGAGCCGCTGCAGATGCCTTTACTTTGTTTGAAAGATTTGAACGCAAATTGGAAGAATACCGGGGTAATCTAGAGCGTGCAGCCGTAGAGCTGGTCAAAGAATGGCGGACCGATCGGGCAATCCGCAATTTAGAAGCCCTGATTATTGCCGCTAATGCGGAGAAAATGCTTTTAATTTCCGGCTCAGGAGATATCATTGAGCCGGATCAAGACGTTATGGCCATTGGCTCAGGCGGAGCCTACGCTCTTGCGGCAGCCAAAGCCCTTCTTGCGCACACACAGCTTTCGGCTCGTGAGATCGCTCTGGAAGCATTGAAAATTGCTGCGGATATCTGCGTATACACTAATGATCAGGTCAACGTGGCAGAATTACCAGATGCAGAAGGGAGGCGGTGAGAGTGGAACTTACTCCAAAAGAAATAGTAGCCGAACTTGACAAGTACATCGTGGGACAGCAATCAGCCAAAAAGGCGGTAGCAATCGCACTGCGCAACCGCTACCGCCGCAGCAAGTTGCCGCTGGAGATTCGGGATGAAGTAATGCCGAAAAATATTCTAATGATCGGACCGACGGGTGTCGGAAAAACTGAGATCGCCAGGAGATTGGCCAAACTCGCCAACGCGCCTTTTATCAAGGTGGAAGCGACCAAGTTTACCGAAGTCGGCTATGTCGGCCGTGACGTGGAATCAATCATCCGGGACTTAGTTGACTCAGCAGTTCGCATGGTGAAAGCTGAGCGGATTAAAGCGGTTGAAGAAAAAGCAATGCGGGCTGCCGATGAGCGGATCTTAGATATCCTGGTACCACGGCCCGGCGGCAAAAAGCAGGCTAATCCTTTTGGAATAATGTTTGGATTTGGCAGTACAGCTCAAACAGAAACTAAACCCGAACCGTCAGAAGTGACATCCGAGGAACTCAACGCTGAAAGAGAACGCTATCGCAAACTGCTAGAACTGGGCGAATTAGAGAATAATATCATTGAAATCGAAGTTGAGGATCAAGCCCCTCAGCTTTTCGAAGTTTTCGCTGGCACAGGTATGGAAGATGTCAGTTCATCGCTTCAGGATGCATTAGGTGGACTGATGCCGAAACGGACCCGCAAACGCCGCACCACGATCAGGGAAGCGAGGAAAATTTTGACTCAAGAAGAAGCTGACAAGCTGATTGACATGGATTCGATTACCTCCGAAGCTGTTGAGCGGTGCGAGCAGTCTGGAATTGTTTTCCTTGATGAGATCGATAAAATCGCAGGCAAATTCCAGTCCGGACCTGATGTTTCTCGGGAAGGTGTGCAGAGAGATATACTGCCTATCGTTGAAGGCAGTACAGTCATGACTAAATATGGCCCTGTGAAAACCGATCATATTCTCTTTATTGCTGCGGGGGCATTTCACACCGCAAAACCATCTGACCTCATTCCTGAGCTCCAGGGACGTTTTCCGATCAGAGTAGAATTATCCAGTCTGAAACGGGAAGACTTTAAACGAATCTTAACTGAGCCAAAAAATGCATTAATTAAACAATACTGTGAGTTAATGAAAACAGAGAATATCAAAGTCGAGTTTACCCCCGATGGAATCGACGCAATTGCCGCTATCGCAGAGGAAGTTAACCAGAATACAGAAGATATCGGAGCACGCAGGCTTCACACCGTTTTAGAGCGCCTGCTGGAAAACTTGATGTTTGAAGCTGATCAAGAAGAAATGCATGTTGCCATAAACAGAGCTTATGTTGAAAAAGAGTTAAGTTCAATCGTCGCTGATCGCGATTTAAGCAGGTATATTTTATAGCAGGATATTACTTACGAATTGGAGGCATTTAGAGATATGAAAACATTATTGGAAAAGACTAGACGAATCAATCGAACAATCCAACAATCCGTTGGATACCAAGTAGATTTTAATGAAATGGCTAAGTTAGTTTCCGAAGTGATGGAAGCGACAGTCTATGTATTCAGCAGAAAAGGCAAACTTTTGGGATCTGCGGTCCATGCAGCATTCGGGACCAGTGTAATGGAGGATGAAGTTTTAACCCAGGGCAGCTTATCTGCTGACTTTAACCAGGAGCTTTTAAAAATCGATATTACCAGCGCCAACCAAAAAGGGTCAGACCAAACAATCTACAACCCGGATGTAGTCAGTCCCTTTGCTGACAAAAACATCACTATCGTACCTTTAGCAGGTGGGGGAGAGCGGCTTGGCACTCTGATTATCGCCAAAACCGATCAGGAGTTTACCGACGCTGACTTGATTTTAGCGGAGTACGCTGCCACCGTAGTCGGCATGGAAATTGTCAGATCCAGATCTGACAAGCTTGACGATGAGGTCCGCAAAAAAGCAGCCTGTCAAATTGCCATCAGCACGCTCTCATTTTCAGAGCAGGAAGCAGTTGAGCACATCTTTGACGAACTTGATGGTGAAGAAGGTCTGCTGGTTGCCAGTAAAATCGCGGACAGTGTGGGCATTACCCGCTCCGTAATCGTTAATGCGCTGCGGAAACTAGAGAGCGCCGGTGTAATTGAGTCCCGCTCTCTGGGTATGAAAGGTACTTACATTCGTGTCCTGAACGATTTTTTCTTAGAAGAACTGGCCAAGCACCGCACCCGCTGAGTCGTTAAATAGAGAGCATTTTCGAGATGAGCAGTCAAATTGGGACTGCTCTATTTTATTTCCTAAGAAATCTTCGTGTTTTGGAGGATTCTTACAGCAAATTGTAGAAATGTATGCCATAAATAAGCAAAAGTTATGTTGGAGGGTATGGCTATGTTTAAATTGGTCGATTTGATGTCCCAGGGGCTTGACGCAGCCAACCTGCGCCATAAGGTGCTGAGCAACAACCTTGCCAACGCCAACACACCAAATTTTCGCCGCTCTGATGTAGATTTTTCTGCTATTTTCCAGCAGACAACCACAATTCCTATCACCACAACTCACAAAAGCCATTTACCCAGTATCCGCAAACGCGGTTCCATCCAGATAGTTCAAGATCGCACCACCTCGATGCGCAATGATGGCAGCAATGTCGATATGGATCGGGAAATGGTACTTATACTTGAAAATCAACTGCATTACCAAGCCATGACTGATGTAATAACGCGCCGGCTCAGCTTACTGCGTTCAGTAATTGGAGAAGGGAGATAAGCTCAATGGGTATGTTTGATTCTTTTCGAATCAGCGGTTCCGGATTAACTGCCGAACGGGTGCGGATGGATACTATTGCCAATAATCTGGCCAATGCCAACACTACCAGAACTGAAGATGGGGGTCCGTATCGGAGACAGATGGCAGTTTTCGAAGCGGTTCAAACTGACAGCCGCAAAGGACAAGCTAAAAAAGTGGGCCATGGAGTGAGGGTAGTGGGTATTGTTGATGATCCTTCTCCTCCTCGGTTAGTTTATGATCCGCAGCATCCCGATGCAAACGCCGATGGATATGTGGAAATGCCCAATATCAATGTTGTCACGGAAATGGTAGATTTAATCAGCGCAACCCGGGCATATGAAGCAAACATTACCGCAATCAACGCAGCTAAATCAATGGCATTGAAAGCGTTGGACATAGGACGCGGATAGGAGCGATGAATAGATGAAGATTCATGGTGAGATAGCGAGTATTAATCAGCATCAGCTGCCTCGTTCTGGGAATGAGGTTAGGAATCAGACAGATTTCAGCGACCTGCTGAAATCCGCGCTGTCATCCGTAAATGATCACATCTGGCAGGCTGACGAAGCCGCTGTTATGCTGGCTTCAGGCCAGATGGAGATTCATGACGCGCTTATTATAGCTGAGAAGGCGAATCTTGCGCTGCAGCTGACTATGGCAATCAGAAACAAAATAATCGAAGCATATCAAGAAATAATGCGGATGCAAGTTTAGGTAGATTAAGGAGAATAAAATGGAGACACTAATATCTTCGTTAAAAAACACTTGGAACAATCTATCTCTGCCTACCAGAATAGCCGGTGGCGTAATCGTTTTGGCTGCTTTTATATCCTTGATTCTAATAGCAGTGCTGTCCGGACCGGATTATCAACCCCTGTATACCGGCTTGTCCCTGTCCGATGCTGCCGAAATAACAAGTACCCTAGCAGAGAACGGAATTGATTACAGTCTCAGCGACAACGGCAGTACCATTCTGGTCCCATCTGATTTAGTCTATCAGACTCGAATCACCTTAGCAGCCAAAGGACTGCCGAGCGGTGGAGTTGTCGGATTTGAAACATTTAACACCACTCGACTGGGTGAAACAGAAGCGGATCGACAGCTGCGCTATCGTGTCGCCTTAGAAGGAGAGCTTACGCGCACGATCCGTTCTTTAGATGAAATTGAGGATGCGCGAGTCCATTTAGTAATTCCGCCCAGCAGCTTATTTGTTCGCGATACACAACCTTCGACAGCCTCAGTATTACTGCGTTTAAAACCAGGAACATCCCTCTCTCAACAGCAGATTCGTGGTATTGCTCATTTGCTGGCAACCAGTGTTGAACGGCTGGCTCCCGAAAACATCACCATTGTTGATACCCGCGGTAATGTTCTTAATGACTTTTCCAGTGCAAATGGAATTAATAGCAGCGCTGTCAGCCAGCGTCTGGAAATGAAATCCGCTTACGAGCAGCAGCTAGCGGCTAATATCCGGGCAATGCTGGAGCGGGTTTACGGTTACGGCAAAGTAGTGGCCCTGGTTAGTGTGGATTTTGATTTTGATGTTATTGAGCAGTATCAGGAGATTTATTCTGCTCCCACTCGCGATGGCGGTTTAATTCGCAGTGAACAGCGATTCAATGAGTATTACTTTGATGATCTGCTTGCCTCGGGAGTTCCCGGGGTTGAGACTAATATCCCCGGCTATGTCCAAGTCGATCCTGAGCAGGGCGGGGTTATGCGGCTGGAGTCAATCATTAACTATGAGCTCAACCGCACTGAAATCCACCAATCAACGCCTGCCGGAAGCATAAGAAATATGAGTGTTTCCATTTGGATCGATGGTGAGCTGTCTCAAGCAGATATAGATGCGATTGAAGCATCGGTGGCAGGAGCCTTAGGAATGAAAACAGACCGGGGTGACTATGTCTCGGTGGCCGCAGTGCCGTTTCAGTCTGATTTCAGTTTTGTCTCCAGCGAGGAAGTTATTGCTTTGAGCAGCGAGTCATCTTGGCTGTATCTAGTGATTATTGGCGTATTGGTGGCGTTTTTGGTAATTGTGATCTTGCGTCAAATCCGAATTCAAAAATCTCAAAGCCAACTAGAGCAGGGCATCGAGATTGCTGCCGCTGTTGATGAACCAGACGAGGAACTCTCGTTGGAAGAAAAAGAAAAAGTCGATGTAATGCGGCGTTTGCGGCAGTATTCCAACGAACGTCCAAAAGAGTTTGCTCAGATGATCAGAAGTTGGCTGTTAGATGATTAAGGAGATGTACAATGAGAGGAAAATTATCTGGAAGAGAAAAAGCAGCTATCTTACTGATCTCCTTAGGGCCCGAGGCATCTGCAGAGGTCTTTAAGCACTTGTCTGATGAAGAGATTGAAGATTTGACTCTGCAGATCGCCAGCATGCGCAGAGTAGACCCGGAGATTCGCCAGCGGGTCTTAAGTGAGTTCAGTGAAATGATGCAGGCGCAGGAATATGTGGAGCAGGGTGGCATTAATTATGCCAAGGAAGTATTGGAAGCGGCCCTTGGTAAAGAGAAAGCGCGTCAAATTATTGAAAGATTGACTGCTACCCTTCAGGTTCGACCTTTTGATTTTGCCCGTAAGACTGAACCCACGCAAATTTTAAGTTTTATCCAAAATGAGCATCCACAGACAATAGCGCTGGTACTGGCTTATTTACGGCCGGAGCAGGCTAGTTTGATTCTATCTGCGCTTCCCCCGGAAAAACAGGTAGACGTGGCTAGAAGGTTAGCCACCCTGGACCGCACAACTCCAGAGGTCCTGGAAGATATTGAGAGTACATTAGAACAGCGTTTATCCGCTTACGAGATTCACGATTACACAGCTGCCGGCGGCATTGATGCTGCAGTTGATATCCTCAATCAGGTTGACCGGGCTACTGAGAAAACCATTATGGAAGCCTTGGAGGAAGATGATCCTGAGCTGGCTGAGGAAATCCGCAAGCGGATGTTTGTATTTGAAGACATTGTTACCCTGGACGATCGGGCAATTCAGCTGATTATCCGTGAAGTGGATGCGAGAGATTTGGCTTTAGCGCTTAAAACAGCTTCCGAAGAAGTGGCTGATCGGATTTTCCGCAATATGTCCAAACGCGCAGCCAATCTCCTCAAAGAGGATATCGAGTTTATGGGACCAGTGCGTCTGCGGGATATCGAAGAAGCCCAAACCCGCGTAGTATCAGTTGTGCGGCGCCTGGAGGATTCGGGAGATTTGATTATCTCGCGCGGTGGGGAGGATGAACTGATTGTCTAAGATCATTAAAGCTGCTCAACTGCAGATCTTAGTTCCGGACAAAAGTGACCAAATTTTTCGCCCGGAAGCCGTGATTTCTGCTGACAGCAGTGAAATGACCCAGCAATCTGAAGGAACAATTCTCCAAGCAGCAAACCTGCTTGACGATGCTAAAAAGAAAGCCGCCGATATTATTGAGATGGCTGAGCAGCAGGCTGAAGAGATCATTGCGAAAGCTGAAGCGGAGAAGGCTAAACTCGAAAATGAGCTGGATCAGCTGATCCAGCAAGCCCAGCAGGATGGGTACGCCGCTGGCTACCAGGAAGGGCTGGATGATGCGTACCAAGATGTGAACAAGAAAACCGAACAGTTTTTGGCTGAGTTGGAAGTTATTATCGAGGCTGCAGTCAAAGAGCGGAGCGCAGCTTTGAACCGGCTGGAAGAAGATTTTCTAAAGCTTGGGGTCCTTGTAGCCGAAAAATTAATCAAGAGGGAAATTGAATCAGACCCTGCTTGGCTGGTTCCAACCCTTCGCGCTGGTCTGGAACAGCTGACTAATCATGAGTATGTTACAATCCGAGTCAATCCCGATACATATGAGATCCTTGCCGAATCAACCTCATTTGCTGATATTTTCAGCGGCAAAATATCCTGGGAAAGCGATCCTGCCCTAGCCAGACAAGACTGTATCATCGAAACAGAATTTGGAGCCGTGGACGCCAGTCTTGATACCCGCTTTGCGAAACTGAGCGCTGCCCTAAAGGAGCAGATCTATGCTGAATAATGCACGCTTAGGGCACTACAGCAGCGTTCTGAACAGTTTCAATGATTTGGAGCAGATCGGCAGAGTAACCAAAATTGTTGGCTTGACGATTGAATCCCAGGGACCGGCGGCGAATGTGGGTGAAGTATGTGCGATTTCTACCCATGACGGCAGTGAGATTTATGGCGAAGTAGTGGGGTTTCGCGATCAAACGATTATCCTAATGCCGCTGTCAGATATGACCGGCATTGGACCGGGATGCTTTGTTCGCAGCTTAGGCCATCCTTTAAGGGTTGGAGTCGGGCCAAAGCTGCTCGGCAGAGTTCTGGATGCCTTTGGCAATCCAATCGATGGATTGGGGCCGATTGAATTTGAAGAATACCGTCCTTTAACCAACAGCACGGTTCAGCCCTTAGAAAGGCAGATGATCCGCGAACCTTTATCAGTTGGTGTGCGAGCCATAGACGGCCTGCTTACCGTCGGTAAAGGACAGCGTCTGGGTATTTTTGCCGGCAGTGGTGTCGGTAAAAGTACGCTGTTGGGCATGATGGCCCGCAATACCACAGCCGAGATCAATGTGATTGGACTGATCGGAGAGCGGGGCAGAGAAGTTAGAGAGTTTATTGAGAAAGATTTAGGTCCAGAAGGCTTGGCCCGCTCAGTAGTGGTAGTTGCCACATCAGATCAATTGGCGATGATCAGACTGAACGGAGCGTTAACAGCTACCACGATTGCTGAGTATTTTCGGGACTGCGGACGTGATGTGCTGTTTATGATGGACTCGGTGACTCGCTATGCTATGGCTCAGCGGGAGGTAGGTTTGGCATCCGGAGAACCCCCGGCTACCAGAGGTTATACGCCTTCAGTATTTGCCAATCTTCCCAAGCTTTTGGAGCGGACCGGACCAGGCAAAAACGGCACTATTACAGCCTTTTACACAGTTCTAGTTGATGGCGACGACCACAACGAACCAATCGCCGATGCGGTTCGCAGTATTTTAGATGGACACATTGTTCTGTCGCGAAAACTAGCTCAGCTTCAGCACTATCCAGCCATCGATGTTTTAGCCAGTGTGAGCAGGGTGATGACTGATGTCGTTGATTCCCGCCATCTGGAGCTAGCCGGCTTGTTTAAAGCCCGATTAGCAACCTATCGCGAAGCGGAGGATCTGATTAATATTGGTGCCTATTCCCAAGGTGCCAATCCGAGAATTGACGACGCGATTCACCATATTGACCGCATCAATCAGTATCTGCAGCAGCCCGCTGATAAAGGTTCCAGCTGGGAAGAAGCTTTAGAAATGCTGCAGTATGCTATGGAAAGCCGTTAAAGTAGGGATAGATCATGGCTAGATTTATATTTCGCCTCGAAAAAGTAAAGCGGGTTAGAACTATTCAAGAAAGCCAGAAAAAGTCGCTTTGGGCCCAAGCTCAAAATGCTTTAAATCTGGAAAAGCAGAAATTAACCAATTTGAAAGCCGTCAAGACAGAAACACTTAATTATGGTTACAATCAGGTAGATTTGAGTTTGAGAACAGCAGTGTACAATTATTTAGCAAAGCTTGACCGCCTGATTGAAGCTCAAGAATTGGCAGTTCAAAAAGCTGCTCAAGCCGAAACCAAAGCGCGGCAGATCTGGTTGTTGGCACGCCAGGAGAAGGAGAAACTGGAGCGACTGGAAGAGAAACACTATGAAGAGTATGTGCAAGAGGAACTGCGCGCAGAACAAAAACTACTAGATGACATGAAAAACAACGCAGCTCAAATTTAAGGAGGATGGATTGTGGTTAAATGGCTGACTGCAATTTATACGCTGATTATTTCCGTACTGATAGCGCTGGTAATTCTTACTTTTACCGGCACCATCCATCCCCAAGACACCTTAATTCGCTACGCCCAATCTGTACCGGCGTTAGCGCCATATGTTGAAACCTATTATATTGGGGCGGATTGGGAGAAATGGCACGGTCAGCGCCAAGCAGAGCTGGAAGCGGAGAAACTGGAGCTTGAACAAATCCGGACCGAGCTTGAACTTAAACAGCGCCAGCTCGAGGAACTCAGCGACCGCCTCGACCGCCAGGAAGAAGCTCTGGCAGCCGCTAGAGAAAAACAGCTGAATACAGCCAATTTAGCTCAGCTGTATACTCAAATGCGTCCCCAAGAAGCTGTGGCGATCCTGCAGCTGATGGAGCAGGATTTAGTTTTAGATATTCTGACTGCAATGGATCATGAAACCGCAGCTGTAATCTTAGCTGCCCTTCCTCCGGATATGGCAGCGCAGTTAAGTGCTAAATTTCGTTAACAGGGAAAGGGGGTGAAGGATATACGGGTAGATGCATTAAATCTGCTTCAGCTGGGCACCACCCAGCCAACTGACACCGCAGCGCTTGACAGCAATGCGTTCCATGAGCTGCTGTCAAAGCTGGTCAATTCAGAGGAGACTCTCCAACTGCAGGAAACCCTGTCTCAATTAACTAACAAGGGAGAGCATCAAAACGCCAAACTGCTGAAGTTACTTTTGTCGCTCGCGGATTCTGAGCAGATTGAACTCGATGAGAATCTTGACCTTGACTTAAACTTTGACCTTGAGCTTGAGCCGGAGGAAAATCTCCTGCTGCAGCTTACTGCCGCAGCATCCTTGTTCCAGAATCAGGTTGAGCCAGTACCAACTGCTCTTAACAGCGAACAAGGAAGTGAAGCTGCCGAAATAAGGTCAAATACCCAAGCAGTAACCGCTCCAAGCGTCAAGATTAGACCAGAAACAGCAGTTTTGGAAGCCAGCCGCTCGGAACCAGAACACCGGATTGCGTTTCAAACATCCCAAGAAAAACCGCTTTTGGAAACGGATGAACTTAAGGCAGCAGGGGTGCAGATCGAATTTGAGCCGATGGAACTAGCTGCGGATGCTGAAGTTTTGCCGCAGCCTATACCAGAGCAGGATCCTGAGCCGAGATTAGCACAACAGAACAGGTCTCAAACTGCAAGGGAGTCACTAGTCGAATATGAAACCGATTCAGCTTCCCAAACAGACTATCAATTAGATACTCCGATTCAAGCTGTGTCAGAATCTGCTCCGGTTGAACTCGAGAGTGCACCATTATTAACTGAAATTGAAACCATTCCGGAAAAACAACCAGCGGCAGCGTTGGAACAGCATCGCTCAGCTGAGCACAGCAGCGAATCTGAGCAGCTAACAGCTGTTTCTGCTCCCACAGAGCCTGCACAGCTGGTGGAAAGCGCACCTGTTCTTAGTGAAGTTCAGACTCTTGCTGGTCCAGAGGAATCAGCAAGTGCTGCCGAAACTCAAGAGCAGCTGAAATCACCAATCGAGAGACGGGATATCTCTGCTGAGCCTCAAAATCCAGCTGAAGAGCTAGAGTTGCCAGCTATTTCCGGTAACTTGGAAACAGCAGAAGAACAAATGCAGACGTCCCACGAGTCTTCTCAAGAACTTTTGACAGCTTCAGCTGTGAGAGCAGCAAGACAACCTCAGCCTGCAGAACCCATGACTTATGAACCGAAGGCAGCTGAGCCAGTGGAAATAAGCTTTAATCCAGCGGTAAACGACGCAGTAGTCAGTGACGCGCAGTCTGTGGATAATACTGGCGCAGAAATGATTCAAAATGCTGAACCCATTATTTCACAGATTGTTGAACGGCTCTCATTTCGAGTCAATAACGGTGGCCATGAAGTCCAAATTCAGCTTAAGCCGGATTACTTGGGCAGTTTAAACATTAAGCTGACCTTGGAGAGCGGAGTGGTAACAGCTGAATTTACCGCGGAGAACCCAATGGTCGGTGAGCTGATTCAGGCAGCTTTGCCGCAGCTTAGGCTGAGCCTGCAGCAGTTGGGAATGAATTTGGGGGAAGTGAATG